>AR_comb_assmDRAFT_10094075_pt1 | contig 27733 bp, 24 predicted proteins | sample ArasoioldDNA_FD_10543 | JGI IMG/M metagenome (IMG submission 10543) | reverse complement strand
ATTTGGGCGCACCGCTCGGTACATCGCCACGACCTGTATGACCGTATTGGTTTGTATGACGACGGCGGCCGTCGTCGTGGTTGGCGATGTGCCGCACCAGTTGAAGGTCGCCGGTTTCCTGTCCGCGAACGGTGTGCGCCAACAGTTTAGTGGGCTGTGGCGTGATCTCGGTGTGCTGCCGTCGGTCTTGCACGGCATCGATGAAGATCTGCAGCGCACCGCCGCTTATCTGCGACGATGTACCAGCCCGACCGATCGGGTGCTCGTGGCAGATAACCTGTCGGAGATCAACTACTTCGCTGAGCGCGGCTTTGCTGCCGGGCAAAACGCGTTCTTCTCGAACTTCTATTCCTCGCCCGCCTTCCAGAGGCTTGCTATCGAACGGTGGGATCAGCAATCGGTTCCGATAGCGCTCACGCAATCGGGTCGTCGCTTCGAACACGAGTTCTCGAGCGACTACCCGCTTCTCGCCGACTACCTGCATACGCACTACCACAGGGTTGGCAGCCTGCGCGTGGAGGGAGACACCCTGGACCTGTGGATCGATAGACGGCACAGCTTCTCTAAGGACACACACACCGGGCTGCCTTGCGCTCGACTTTAGTCAGCGCTGATTTTCAATACCTGGTTGAATCGCTCGCAGTTGCACAACAGGCGTATCAACGGGCCGCCACCAGACTTCCGAAAGAGGCGACGAGAATCGCTGCGGCCAGCGCGCACCCGCCCGCACGCGTATCGCGGACGTCTCGCGACTTCCCGTCGCAGTCGTTATCGCCACGGCCGCATCGTTCTTTGGGGCGTCGTCGGCGCGAGCCGTTCCATATGTCGACGATCACGCCGCGTACTGGCTCCAGATAGCGGCCTTCGAGAGCGGGATTCGATGGCGGCTCCTTCACCGTCAACGAACAGACCTCCCGCGTCACTCTTTCGCATTTCGGGCGCTGCATGGCGCGCCCTAACTGGCCATCACTTCGACGCCGCTGCGTGCTTGCGATCGAGGACTCATAAGGACCCAGACGACGAGGACGACCAACGCTACCGCGCTCAACGGCTCGACCCACGCGCTCGGGTTCAGTTTGAGCAGCACATGGCGATACCCACTGCCAACGTGGAGCAGCAGCAGCCCCCAGACTGACACGCGGCGAATTCGTTCAGTCAAATCAGCCGCACGCGGAAGCGACAGCAATGCGCCCGCCGAGACGACCATCAGGACGAACGCGGCCTGCGACGCACCCACGAGCAGATTGGCGTGGTCGATTCTCGGTCCAGCCTCAGCCAGCAGGTAACCCTGACCGAGACTGACAGTCGTCGCTGTCCACGCCAACCACAGTTCCGGACGACGGAGCAGCATAGGCCACATTGCGACCACCGCGAGGGGAAACGCAATTGACGCGAGCAGTTTGGCGGCGAGCGACAGCCCAATCTGGGTGTGGAACCGGAGCACGGCAAAGGGAGCCAGAATGACCGGGCCGCTCTCCTCTCCAACCGCTCCGTACACGCGTTCGGCAACCACCACAACGATCGCGGCAGTCAGCGTCAGCGTCGCGACCGCGGACCATCTGACCGGCTGGTGCCGCCAGCGTTGCCACACAGCGAACAGCAGTGCCGCGGGCACCACGCACACGATGTAGTTGGGTTTCGAAATTGCGGCGAACAGCACAGCAACGATTTGTAGAACAACGACGCGGCGCCCGGCGTTGGGCCGGAACACGTTGGCCACGGCGAGCAGCAGGAGAAGGCAGAATGGCTTGGACGTGATGAACGTTGCGTTGTGGTAGGGATTCGGCGTGAAGTATCCCATCAGGTACACGCTGGGATTGACCGGTGGCGGCAGAATGGGAGCCACCATCAGCAGGGTGGTGGTGACCAGAATGGTGCGCAGCGAGACCAATCCCGCCTCACGACAGAGAAACCAATGGATCACCAATACTGTAAGGAGGTGAACGAGTGAGATCACGATGATCCCGGCCGTCGCCGATGACAGCCCACGGAATATCAGCAACAGGCTCGCGACTGATCCGAAGAACAAGAAATGCAGCACGGGAATGTGACCTGTCGCCGCGATCGCCTCGGCTGTCTTGAGGTGCGACGGGAAATCGCTATCAGCGATCTCGTGTATGGAGAGTGGCAGCGTCCACGCCAGCACGAGCAACATGGCAACCGCCGTTGCGCCCAGGAATCGTGCACTTTTCGAATTGATCGCCGTATCCACCTCACGCGCAACGAAACCAGACGCGCGACCGTTCACCCGGTCTGCTTCCCGCTCCTACGCAGCCGACGCGCGCGCCACTCCAGAACAGATGCGGCCGGCGCCGAGTCGTATCCCAACAACTGTGAAAGCGCCGGATCGTCACTGTACCGCCCGTTGAGCGCCGATGGCAGCGAAATCTGCTGCGCGATGAGAGGTGCCGAGAACACATGGTTCACAGCGCGTCGCATCCGGCCCGAGCGATTGTCACCCGCGCGGTGAAACAGCATCGCGTCGAATACGACGAACGAGCCGGGCTCCGCATTCACCGACACTTCGAGTGATGCCGCCACGTCAGCGGACGGGAATCGCTCCGCGCGATGCGATCCTGGGATGACCATCGTCGCGCCTGTTTCATGTCGAAACGGATCGATACAGAAGAGGGCACTTACGGCCAGTGGCCGGCTGGAGATGAAATGCTGGTACGGCAGATCGCGGTGATACGCAGCCTGGGTATGTCCCTCCTTACGCGGGTTAATCACGCCGTTCTGCTGCATCAAAACCACGTAATCACCGAGCAGTTGCCGGACCAGCGCAAGGAGCGGCGGATACGTCACCAGCCGGAGGAAGGCATCGTCATCAATCAGCGGACAGCGGGCGACGAAGCTGTCGCCGATCTGCTCGAGACGCTCGCTGCCGAACTCGTCCTGCTGCCGCCGAAAGACCTCGTCGAGATGCGCGCCGAGCTCGATCGCATCCGCTTCGGAGAAGGCGGGAACAACCGAGTACCCCGCAAGCCGGATCCGCTCCGCGTGCGCAGCGAGATCGCTGATCGCTGTTTCTTGTTCCTTGACGCCGTAGCTCCTCACCGTATCGGCCATCTGCGACAGCTGCCGCGAGATGGTACCACGCCACCGCACAGACCGATGGTCAGCGCAGATGGGCGCACATGTTAAGATTCCAGTCTCCACGCAATCTTGCTTCCTGAATGCCAGGCAAGCGTATCGCCATCGTTCAATCGAGCTACATTCCGTGGAAAGGGTACTTCGATCTCATTCGAAGTGTGGATGCGTTCATCCTGCTGGACGATGTGCAGTTCACGCGGCGTGACTGGCGGAGCCGGAATCAAATCAAGACGCGCCACGGACTCGCATGGCTGACGATTCCCGTTCTGACACGCGGACGCTATAGCCAGCTCATTCAGGAGACGATGACGTCAGATCCCGACTGGGCGAGACGTCACTGGAAGACGCTGCGGGCCAGTTACAGAAAGACACCGTACTTCGATCGCTACGCGGATCGTCTGTCGGCACTGTACGAGCGGTCGTCGAAGCGTTTGAGCGAGATCAACCATGCGTTCATCATGGCCATTTGCGAGACTCTTGGCATCGCCACGCCGATTACCTGGTCGAGCGACTATCATGCGGGGCACATGCGGAACGAGCGTCTGATCGATCTCTGTCGCGCCGTTGGGGCAACCGAGTACCTGTCGGGGCCGAGCGCACGGAATTATCTTGATGTTGCAGCATTCGGAGCCGCAGGAATCACCGTGCAGTTCGCCGATTATTCCCGATACCCTGAGTACCCGCAGCCACACGGTCCGTTCGAGCACCACGTCAGCGTGCTCGATCTGCTTTTCTGTACGGGACCGCGGGCCCTCGAGTTCATGACAAAGCTGTGACTGTCGGTTTGTCCGTGGTGACGTCGCTCTATAAGACCGCGGGGTGTGTGCACGAGTTGTACAGCAGGGTCGCGGAAGCCGCCGTGAAGGTGACGTCAGAGTGGGAGATCGTCATGGTGAACGACGGTTCGCCTGACAACGCGTTGCAGGTCGCCATCGAGCTGCATCGCCGTGACCGGCGTGTTCGAATCGTGGACCTGTCGAGGAATTTTGGCCATCACAAGGCGCTGATGACTGGCCTGGCGCACGCGCGCGGAGAGCTCGTGTTCGTAATCGATTCCGATCTCGAAGAAGATCCCGCCTGGATTCCGCTGTTTCACGACGCAATGCAGGCGACCGGCGCAGACGCGATCTATGGAGTCCAGGGGTCGCGCAAGGGCGGATGGTTCGAACGGGTGAGCGGCGCACTTTTCTACAACATCTTCAACAAACTGCTGACGCACCCGTTTCCGCCAAACATCGTCACTGCGCGACTGATGACCCGCCGCTACGTCGATGCCCTCGTCCAGCACCGTGACCAGGAAGTCTCTCTGGCCGGACTGTGTACGATCACCGGATTCGATCAACGGCCGCTGACGGTGAAGAAGGGCACCCGCGGTGACTCATCCTACGGGCTGAGACGACGAATTTCCGCGTTCGTCACTGCCATCACGTCCTTCAGTAACCGGCCGTTGCTATACATCTTTCAGCTGGGTGTCGGCGTCATTCTGCTGTCGATAGTGGCGGGCATTGTGCTCTTGTACAAGAGCCTCAGCGGCGGCATCGGGGTGCCCGGTTGGGCGTCGATTATGGTGTCGATCTGGTTTCTTGGCGGTGTCACCATTTTCTGTGTCGGAGTCCTCGGCATCTATCTCGCGAAAGTGTTCACCGAAACGAAGGACCGGCCCTACACCGTGGTTCGGCAGTTCTACGGCGGAGGCGAGGACGCCACGGGTGAACCCTGACGTCCTCCGCGAGCAGTCACGCCGATATTACGAAACGAAACTGCAGGAGCACGGTGTATCGCCGCGCGGAGTCGACTGGAACTCCACGGAGTCGCAGGAAACCCGCTTCCGCCAGCTCGCGCGGCTGCTGGAAGACGAGCCCGCCGCCAGTGTCCTCGACTACGGATGCGGCTTCGGTGCGCTCGCGGCTTATCTCCGCACGCGTGGACACCGCGGGACGTATATCGGGTTCGACATCAGCCCTGAGATGATCGATGCGGCGACGCGATTCCTGCAGACGGAGGCCGGATGCAGGTTCACATCCGACCGCGACACCGTCACCAAAGCGGATTATGTCCTCGCGAGCGGCCTCTTCAATGTGAAGCTGCAGGCGCCCGATGAAAGCTGGCGCGAATACGTTCGTACCCTCATCGAGGACATGCGAACACTGAGCGTCCGCGGTTTCGGATTCAATGTCCTGACGATTCATTGCGATCCAGATAGGCGGCGGAGCGATCTGTATTACGCCGATCCCGTTGAATATTTTGAGCACTGCCGTCGAAGTTATTCGCGCGAGGTGGCGCTGCTGCACGACTACGGCCTGTACGAGTTTACGATCCTGGTCAGAACGTAGGACCAATGGCGCAAATTGTGATCTTTGGCGCCGGCGACATTGCCAGACTGGCGCATTTTTATTTCCGGACCGACAGCCCCCATGACGTGGTCGCTTTTGTCGTCGACGCACCGTTCAAAATCGGCAATAGCTTCGATGGACTTCCGCTCGTCTCCTTTGACGAGGTAACGGAAAGGTACCCGCCCGCCCGCTACGCAAGCTTCGTAGCGATCAGTTACGCGAAGATGAACCGGGTGCGGAAGGAGAAGTACGAGCGGATGCGGGCCGCGGGATATGAGCTCGTCAGCTACATCAGCTCGCGCTGCACGTACCTGACGACGCCGCCTGGCGACAACTGTTTCATCCTCGAGGACAACACGGTGCAGCCGTTTGTCACCATAGGCAACGACGTCACGCTCTGGAGCGGCAACCACATCGGCCACGACTCGATTGTCGAAGACCACTGCTTCATCACGTCGCATGTCGTCGTCTCGGGGCGCGTGCGTGTCGGTACCGGTTCGTTTCTGGGGGTGAACGCGACGCTGCGCAACGGCATCACCATTGCCCCCGAGTCGTTGATCGCCGCCGGCGCCGTCATCATGAAGAACACCTCGCCGAAAGGCGTCTACTATCCGGAGCGGGCGAAGCGGGCGCCAACGCTGAGTGACGAGATCGACTTGTGAGTGGTACATGGGTCCGTCTCGGACGGCTGGATCTCGATATGTCGCCGGCGGCCTCCTGGGCCGTGTCACACGCGGCGCTGCCGATTCCCGAACCGATCCGAGAGGGGAAATGGCATGTCTATCTGAGCGTGCGTGACCAGCAGGGGCGGGCTCGTATCGGGCGGACAGCACTGACGCTAGATCCGAAGCCGGCATTCTCGCCGCTCGAACCGGATCCCGTATTGGAGCTCGGTGAACGCGGCACGTTCGACGACAGCGGCATCGTCGGCTCATGTCTCGCGCGGGTCGGTGATCGGCGATATCTCTTCTACACCGGGTGGAATCGCGGCGTGACGGTCCCGTTTTATCTGAGTGCCGGACTGGCGGTGAGCGACGCGCAAGCTCCGTTTCGACGGATTTCACGCGCGCCGGTGCTGCAGCTCGTCGATCGGGAGCCGTTCCTGACCGCCTCTCCTTTCGTGTGCCGAGACGGCGGCCGGTGGCGCATGTGGTACGTGTCGGGCACGGGGTGGATTGCCCAGGAAGCGAGCTGTGAACCTTGCTACAACATCCGCTACGCGGAGTCGCCCGACGGGATCTCGTGGGAACGTCCTGGGCGGACGTGCATCGACTACGGGCCGGGAGAACACGCAATCGCGCGTCCGTGGGTGGTTCGTGACGACGACTGCTATCGGATGTGGTTTGCTGTTCGCGGCGCGCGGTATCGTATCGGCTATGCCGAGTCGACCGATGGAATGACGTGGACCCGAGCGGATCACATCGGTGGGCTGATGACATCCGCTGGTGGGTGGGACAGCGAGATGGTGGAATATCCCTGCGTCCTCGATCATCAGGAACACAGATACATGCTGTACAACGGCAACGACTACGGGAAGACGGGCGTCGGCCTCGCGGTCTGGCAGCCCGCGAGCCACGCTGTCCGGCGGCGATGAAGATCCCGTTCAACCGTCCCCATCTTACGGGCCGTGAATTCCCCTACATCTCTGAAGCGGTTGCAGCGGGACAACTCGCCGGCAACGGCCAGTTCACCCAGTGCTGTCACACTTGGCTCGAACGCGAGCTTGGATGCGCGCGCGCGCTGCTGACGCATTCCTGCACCGCCGCCTTGGAGATGGCGGCGCTGCTGCTCGATCTCGTCCCGCGCGACGAGATCATCATGCCCTCATTCACGTTTGTGTCGACCGCGAACGCGTTCGTACTTCGAGGTGCGCGGCCAGTCTTCGTCGATATCCGTCCCGATACGCTGAACATTGACGAAAGCCTCATCGAGGCCGCGATTACAAATCGTACAAAGGCCATTGTGCCGGTGCATTACGGCGGCGTCGCATGCGATATGGACGCGATCATGGAGATCGCCAGGCGCCACGACCTCGTCGTCGTCGAGGACGCCGCACAGGGCTTTCTCGCGCGCTACCGCGATCGGTATCTCGGGTCGATCGGTCATCTGGCGGCGTTGAGTTTTCACGAAACGAAGAACGTGATTTCCGGCGAGGGCGGTGCGCTCCTGATCAACGACGACCGGTTCCGCGCCCGTGCCGACATCATCTGGGAGAAAGGAACGAATCGATCGCAGTTCAGGCGGGGCGAGGTGAGCCGGTACACGTGGGTCGACGTTGGGTCGTCGTTCCTCCCGGGCGAGCTGATTGCCGCGTTCCTGTGGGCGCAGCTCGAGTCCGCTCGAGAGGTCACTGCCGAGCGGCTCCGACTGTGGAACGAGTACGCATCTGGGTGCGTTCCACTACACCCGCTCGGCGTGCGCTGTCCGGTCGTGCCGGACTACGCAGCGCACAATGCGCACCTCTTCTATCTTCTGCTCCCTGCCACCATTTCGCGCGCGGAGGTCCTCGCAGAGCTGAATAGCGCCGGCATCAATGCGATTTTTCATTACGTGCCTCTGCACGACTCGCCCGCAGGACTTCGATATGGTCGCGTCGCCAGCCGCATGGATGTGACGTCGGATCTGAGCAGCCGGCTCGTTCGACTGCCGATGTGGGTGGGACTGAAGACCGCTGACATCGAAACCGTCATCGAGGCGGTTACAACATCGTTGTTGACCCACCGCGTTTCGTGATATGACCCGCCAGCCGCTCGTGGACGCTTCGTGGCGTTCTCAAATGTCGAACGGCTCTTCGCCAATCCGCGCCTCAAAGACAGTTGTCACATCAATCCGAGCTCGTTCTCGGTGCAAGACTAAACATCTAGCTGCAATGTGCCGCTGTTATCCCAGGTCGGTTGTGGGACGAAATCCGCCACAGACCAGTCGAATCGCCAGCCTCTTGTGAGCACATTCACCGTCGGCGGCTCGCTGCCGTACCTGCTGATATAGAGCGCTGCGACGCGTCCGAGGTACCGCCGGTCTTTGTCCGACGGACCGCGAGAGGCTACGCCTGCGATGTTCGCCACTTCGTCGAACGCGCCGATTTCGCGCAGCCGATGTGCGAGAGCTTCCTCGCTGGACCCGTCAGCTGGTACGAGGCGCACCTGCGGTGGCGGCTGTCGCTCGCGATCCATATATCGAGCGAACTCGTCCTTTGATTCCCAATTGACATCCGAGTACATCGGGAAGTTTGACAACAATGGCGGATACTCAACTTTCAGCAGGGATGCTATAGGTTGCTGCAGAAGCACTAGCGCGAGTAAGGCCGCCGGAGATTTGCCAATGGATCCCACCGTGAGACGTTCGTCGACCGTGTTCGGCCAGAATCTCGCAACAATGGCGTTCCACGGTAGAAAAGCTGGCAACAGCGCCCACCAGAGCGGCCAGAACACGCCTTGAAAGAGCCAAAATCCAATGTGGAGTACGAGTGCGCCCGCACCAGCGACCGCAGTCACGATCGGCCTGGCCCACAACGCAGCGGCAATCACGGTGACCTCGATTAAGACGGCTCCTGCCGCAGCGATCATCGAGGCCGAATCATGGCTGGCGATGAGTCGCCCGAACGAAGTAGGCGCATGCACCCCGTCGATCACAAAGAAATAACGAACGCACCCATCTGTAATCCATCGCGGACCTGTCTCGTCCATCTTGGCAAAGGCGGCGGCCACATAGGCGTAACCCAGCATGAAGATCGGAATCCACGTCGCGAGACCGTACAGCTGGGGCAACCTCCTTGGCTTGGGTCTGCCCGTGATGTGTCGCACCACTTGATCGACGCTCAGGCTGTCGCCCCACGGCACGACGCATAACAGCCACATCGTTTTGACGGGTAACGAATAGTCATGGTGCCCAAGTTGGTCCCAATGGATGGCAGTAAAGACGGCCATGAAGGCGATCCACGAGAATCTCGCGGCAGCGCCGATTCCAAAAAGGAACAACAAGGCAAGAAGCACCGTTGGTTGGGCGACAGAGCGCAGCACCACCGGCACCAAAACAATTGCCAAGACAACGCGACACACACCGACAGATTCCGCCGAGGCGGCCGGTAGTCGGGAAACCAGCCATATGCGTCCCTGCGTGGTCAACAACAGGGATACGACCAGCACGAAGAGGAACAGCGGTGCGAGGCCCGCTGCTCGCACAAGTCGCGACACCTGTATCTCGCCTGGGTAGCGGAGGTCGAGCCATTCAGCGAGCGTGACTCGCCTGCGTTCCGTTAGCGTCAGCGTCTTTTTGTCAACGACCGTCACCGACGTGATCAGTGGATGCGACAGCAATCGCTTGATGGAAGGTGCTGATTCGTCTGTTACCAAATACTGAACGACCCCTCCGTCATCATCACGGAGAAAGACGAGGCCGAGGTCGGTAGCTGCCTGCGCGCGGTCGGCTTGCGATGTGTTTGTCGACCAGATGACGTTAACCTGCGGAAAAGTGACGGAGAGCAGGCTGATCAGCACGCCCGCTATTGCCAGGGCAAGCGTCCACGCGACCGCACGACGCAGACAAGCTCGTGGAAAAAGCGACACTCTCCCTGCGAAATCGTCTGGTGGGCCGTCTCCTATTCGTGTTGCCGAGATACACATCGACGTTCGTGTGCACGTTCGACGCGGCAGCAGTCGCGACCGCGCGAGGAGGCATACGTACTCGCGAAATTCAAGGAGGTCACGCAGATGGCCGGAGCGCTAAATGATTCTTCCATGGTCTGTCGAAAACGATCATGGACGCGTCACGTGGCAAATCACCCATCTCGTGGGGGCGAGTGATTGCTTGCTCGAAGAACGTCTAGCGGAAGCATGGCCAGCCGGTTTCGCGATCTCGTGAGATCGGCGCCCGCGCGCGCTCGACGAGAACTGCGATCGATAGTCGTTCATGTATATCGACCGTCATAAGCGGTGTATAGCGTTGCACCACATACGAATTCACGATCGGAAAATCTTCTTCGAGGTCCTTCGCGTAGTCGCTCGGGATTAACACGAAAGGTACCTGCTGCGAACGCAGCCGCTCAACGACCTGAAGCTGGTTCTCCGACGAGTCGAAATAGCCATACATGAACACGTTCTGGCCGCCTGCAAACCCGCGGTGCGCATAGTACGGCACTTCGGGCAGGAACCCAGCCGTGAGCAGCCGATCGGTGTCGGCCGTGCAACGGTCCAGATATGCCAAGAACGGTCGCATCCGAGGAATAGTGTCTGAAGGCATTTGGTTCGGATCGAATCGTGCGCGCAGCTGATGGCTTCGTTCGGCGAATCGTTGCCCCAGTTCGGATACGCCCCTGACGCCCATGCGATCGAGCTCCTCGCGTGTATCGCCGACTTCCATCGTAGCCCACGCCGCCGTCGCGATGATCGCGAGCCAGGCCGACAGGACCACCGCGCGCCGTTTGCCCGCCTGCGCCTGCGCGGTCAGCCACGCGCCGAGAATGACCGCGGGCACGATCGCATCGGGCACACGCGTCATCAGCGGATCGCGGATGAAGCTGGCGTCAATTAAGAGCGCGACAACTGCGATTGGAACGATGCGCGGGCTGGACTGCGGCACGTAGCGTCGCGCGACAGCCACGGCGATCAACGGCAGTGCGTAAAAGAGATACACGAGCACGGCGTATGCCGCATCAGGGCCAACAAGATTGGGCCAGACGTGGACACTGTGAGACGCCTCTCGCCTGCTGAACGCGATTGCCGTTCGGATGTAAAGCCACAAGCCTTCGGCAGCGTGAACATAGACGAAGTACGGCAGCAGTAGTACAGCGACGTATGCGATGAACGTCGCCGCGCGCTTTACGCGGACGGCGCCATCCCCCGCGGAGGCGAGCGCCGCTGTGAGCGAGCCGCCGATGCACAAAAACACCCCGTGGTCGTGACGAACGAGAAACGCCACCGCGACCAGAGTCACCATGGCGGCGAACCGTCCTCTGGTTGGACGTTCCACGTATCGATCGAACAGAAGAAATGCGGCGGCATACAGGAGGAGTTTCGGATAACTGTAGGTCCTCGGAAAGATGAGTACCTCGAACGCGATGGCGCCGACCGCGAGCGGAATCGACGCGGTTAGGCGCAGAACCACAGCAGCCGTGATTGTTGCCGCCAGTCCGAATGCGAGTGCGATGAGGACGGCTTCCGAAAACAACGTCTGACCAAGCAACAGCTGCGCAACCACCGATGGGCCGTACATCAACGGCCGCCCGGGATCTTGGAAGTCGCGGACTGGCAAGTCCCCAAGAACTATCTGTCGCGCGAGCCCGAGGTGGACAAAGTGATCGTTTGGGAACCCGTTGAGGCTCAGAAAACGAATCGCTGCAGTTAGCAGAAACGTCGTCAGGCCGAGGATGATCGAGGGTCGCAAAGTGCGAGATGTCATTGAGGATATACGGTGAAGAGCAGATGTCTCTCGTCGCTCCAGACGTTGATTGCGATAGGACAAACGGAGTGACAGTCGGAATCTTTCATGGAGCATTTCGGATCACAAGTCCGGAGAACGCGCCGAGCGCCAAACAGTACTTGATACGTCAATGCCTGCGGCAGCTGTTCACGCCAATAAAGACGATGGCTGATCCGGAAGCCAGTTCTCCATGGGTTAGACTGAATCGGTGCCTGGGGTGATTGACCGCATGGCTGCACTGCTGATGGCGCCCGTCCGGGTCGCAAGCTTTCTACTTCGCGGCGAACGGCAGCTCGCGAACGTGCGCGATCTCGCACGATCAGCCAAGAAAACGAGCGCTGCCGTGGCCGCCGACGTTCGCCGTGTCGACGAACGGCTCGACAAGCAAGGCGTTCGCCTTGAGAAACTTCAGGAACACGTCGACTCGGTGCGCCAGGGCGCGTCCGAGGGGCTGCTGCGCGTCAACGTGCAGCTCAGCGCGATGATGCGCGTGCTGCAGCAAATGCGCGCGTCCACCAATGGTCAGAGAGCGGCGGCCAAGCGGCTCTCGGGACGTTCGATTCCGGTAACGGTCGGCTCTGAAGAACCGCATTGGTCACCTGTGATCGGCGGCGAAGTCCACCCGGATCCTGAGGGAAAGGAGTGGCTGTCCCTCGACAAATGTCCATTCTGCGGTCACGACGAGCGGACGCTCGTCGTGGAATGGAACAAGCTGATCATGTTGGCCAAGGCGCCGGATCAGCAATCCGCCCGGTATGACTACAGCTGTTGTCACCGGTGCGGCGTCGTGTATGCGACGCGGCGTCCCGTTGGCCAGCGTTTCCGTTTTCTCCTGCAACACTTCGGTGAAGTCACGGGCAAAGCGGCCGCTGACGGGGTCATTCGGAACCCGCTGCTGAATCCGTACCCCTTGAGCGAAGCCGACCAAGAGCGGCTGCGGCGCATCGCCGGACGCGGTGTCTGGGTATCCGAACATCTCGGCCTCAACACGTCTGAATACATCGAGGGTGCGTTGAAGGATCGCTTCGAAAATAGCATGCACGTGGACCTTCTTGGCAACCTCGTGAAGCCGACCAACGCGCGGGTGCTCGAGATTCGTCCGCGTGCCGGGACCATCGCCGAAAGTCTGCGACGGCTGTACAACGCGCAGGTGTTCGTGATGCCAATGTGGGAAAGCCAGAAGTTTGTTTTGAAGGAGCTCTATGGTTTCGAGGGAAAAGGACTCATCGACTACGACCATTTCCACATTCCGTTCGACGGCGGCTTCGATCTAATTGTCTGTAATCACATGCTTGTGCACTCGCTCCGGCCCCAGGAGTTCCTGGGCGAGGTCCACACACACCTCAATCCCGGTGGATACCTCTACTTCTACAACGAGCCTGACGATCGACAGATCCTGGGAGAGGACAAATCGATCATCGCGCACCTAAATCCGCTCCACATGCACACGTTCGACCGTCCCGCTCTCATTCGCGCTCTCGCGGCGAACGGGCTCGAGGTGACGTTCATCAAGTCTCGTCATTCCAGTTTCATGGTTCTCGCCCGTTCAGTTGCGGGCAATGCGACATCGACCGGGATCGCGCCCGAGCAGCTCACTCAACGGATCGAGGCGTACCAGCTCGCGCGAGATCGCGCCATTTTGAAGCTGCCTGCCGACATGCGGCAGCGGCTTGGGGGGGAATGGACAAACGCCGTCGAGCACGGTCTCGAGAGCGGCACGCTCGAATTTGACGAGAGAGGTCAGCTGCGATTCGCCGTCGAATAAGAAGACGTTGTTTCAATGCCGAACGCCATGGTCGTACTCTGTTCGCTCGTCACAGTTTGTCGACCGATGCGGCTTCTGACCGATTAAAGTAAACGACACCCGCCGCAAAAACGATGCTGATAATGAGCAGACCAGAGGCCAGCTCTTTGGCGGGAAAGACGCCAATGCCGAGCATGCCCCATTTGTACATTTCGACGAGGGGCGCCATCGGATTGAGATACATAAGGAAGTGGTACTTTGGCGGAACTTGTGACATCGGATAGATCACCGGCGTCGCGTAGTTCCAAAACTGACTCATATAGCGGACCGAATAGCGGACATCCTTGTGGCGGACCTGCAGGACGGACGTCCAGAGTCCAATCGAGACCGCAAAGAAACAAGTGAGCACGACGGCCGCGACCGCCGCGACCATGCCCGTGCCCAGCCGCAGGTACATCACGCCGTCTTTGACCCAGTACGCGATACAGGCGATGACCAGCAGCGTGAACAGAATACCGAACTCCGTCACCGCAGGAGCGACGGATGCGATTGGCGCGATGAGTCGGGGGAAGTAAACCTTCTTGATGAGTCCCTTGGCCGCCTCGAGGCTTTGGGCAGCCCACAACATCGATCGCTCGAAGATACGCCAGCACGAGGATCCGGCGAGAAAAAAGAGAAAATATGGCACACCATCTGACGGCACATTGAGCAGCCGTCCAAAGACGATGGTGCTGATTGCGATCGGCATCAGCGGCCGCGCAAACAGCCAGAAAGGACCGAGTGTCGTGCCTTCGTACCGATCCTTGATGCGCTGAACGGCGAAAAACCAAAGGATCCGCCGGTAGCGCCAGATCTCTTCGACACGCGCGAAGAAGCCTTGCCGGGTCGGCAGGATGACCCATTTGTACTGCCGCCAGTCGCGAGCCTCCTCGGACTGCTCAGCGGAGGTTTCCCATCCGAACAATCGTCTAAGCGCGAGCAGCATCCACCTTTTCCGCTTTGACCGTCCATTCCAGCTTCGGGGCGATGAGTCCCAGTTTCTGCAGTCGACCGCCACTGACTGGGACGGTCGTATCCTCGGTTGAGAACGCAATGAAGCTCAACGCGTTGTACGCGACCAGCAGGAATTCCCTCGGTTCGTCGTGGTACATCAGACTGCAGTTCACGGTCACCGAATACGTCGACTCGGCCAGCAGGTTCGCTGGAATTTTGGCGAAGATGTCGTAGATGCCCTCCTCGTCGAATCGATGGGTCTGCGGATCGGCGCTCCGGAACAGGAGCTGGCCGCGGGTGTTCACGTCGAGCGCGCAGCGCACGTTGATGTGCGCCTTCAAGACGTGCAATCTCACCTTGACGTAGACGTCCTCCGAGATCGGCGCGCCGCCGATGTCACGGCCGGTGTCTGATACGAGGCGGATGGCCAGGATCTCGGCGAACCGGTTTGCGCGGCGGCCCTTTTCGGATCGCGAGGCATCGGCCTGCGACCAGATCGCATTCTGATATTCGTCGACGATCAACTCAGGTTCGCCAATCTTCATCACCTGTCCGGCGTGGATCCACATCACACGGTTACAGAGGCGGACGATCGCCTCCATATCGTGCGAAACGAACAGCACCGTCAACCCGCTGGCCGCATCTTCGCTGATCCGCTGCAGGCATTTGTCCTGAAACAACTGATCGCCGACCGCGAGGATTTCATCCGCGAGCAGGATTTGCGGGTTCATGTTGATGGCGACGGAGAAGGCAAGCCGCAGGTACATGCCGCTCGAGTAGTGCTTCAACGGCGTCCCCTCGAACCGTTCCACGCCCGCAAACTCAAAAATCTCGGGCATGCGACGGATTGCTTCGTGTTTCGGGATGCCGAACATCGCCGCATTCATCAGGATGTTCTCGTCAGCCGGCAGATCGGGATCGAATCCGGCGCCGAGCTCCAGCAACGACACGACGCGTCCGACACCGACGACGCGACCGGTGGTCGGCGTAATCACCCGCGCCAGGATCTTCAGGAGCGTCGTCTTGCCGGCGCCGTTGGCCCCAATGATGCCGAGAATCGAGCCGGGCTGCAGACGGAATGACAGGTCGCGCAACGCCCAGAACTCGCGCGTTTCCGACTGCTCGCCGTCGGCGTTCTTCCACGGCTGGAGCCGCTCGCGGAAGGTGCTTGTCTGTCGTTTCACGCCGGACCCCTGGAGGATGTAGCACTTCCCCAGTTTTTCGGCGACCAGACTATCCATCTGCTTCCAGTGTAATTACGGTTCCGCGAAGCTGCCCGGGTACGGGGCGCCGGTGCGCGCGACGGGCAGGACGACACGCCGGAGATCCACCAGCGGCGGCACCGCGTCCCACGAGAAACGCAGCCTCGACTTGTGCGCGTTCTCCTCCCCCTCGGGAGCGTTCACCAAACCCCAGGTCGGCGGGTTGGCGTAGATCACGCCGCGCGAATGCCACCGGATGTCGCCGTAGGGCGCCGCACCTTCGCGGCCCTTGTACACGTGACGTGTAATTCGATAACTACCGAGGTGATTCAGGTGGTAAACCGGCCCGCCAATGTCGCGAATCGTCAACCCGTCGGAGAGCACTTTGACCAGAAAGTTGTGATCAATGCCGATGCGGGCGACTCGATACACCTCGTTGAATCCGCCTAAGGCGTGCAGCGATGCGCGATCGAGCAGCAGGAAATCGCCGGTGCCGCCGCCCATTAATGGCGGCGTCAGCGGTCGAGGGGGATGTTCGAGGTTGCGAGGGTCCTCCAGCAAGTCCCAATCGACGAACGATGAGTCGGCAGCGATCTTGAGGTCGTGGCGAACCGCGCGGTAGAGCACGCGGGGCTCCAGACAGCCCTGCTGCAGCACGTCGAGCACCGCGCGGCTCAGGAATACATCGCAGTTCGTGGTGAGAACATATTCGCCGGCCGCGCGCCGTATGCCGACATTTTTTGCCAAGAACTCGAGGTATTCGAGGCGGGGATTGAGCGACAGCGCATCCTGGTAGGCGCGATCGACAACGATGCCGCGGAACGACCGGGTATCACGGAGCGCGGCAATCGTGTCGACGACGAGATCCACGAGCAGCGGCCGCTGCGGATCGGGTGCCCATTCGACGAACACGATCTCGTACGGTATCCCGCGGTGCGCGAGTTCGCGCGTGTTGAACGCCAGCGTACGCAGGAAGCGCGTCCGAAAATCGACCCCGTATTCATCGTTGCGGCCCGTGAGGACGATTGAGAGAAACGGGGCGCTAGACGGCACTTTCTGTCACGGAGCTGCGCCGAGCGACAACGTCGCGCGTCCGGAGATCGAGCACGTTCGCCGCGCCCTCGAGGATGTCGAGCTTCACGTCGACGGCCATCAGCGCCTCGCGCGCGACCGTGAGCTCTCGTTTGACCGTCTCGAGCTTCTGACGCGACTCCATCCGCAGCCGATCGACTTCGGCAGTGAGCTTTTCGGCGCGGCGCAGATGATGCGCGGCGTCGGCCTGCTGGGTGCGCAGCGCCTTTTCGACTTCCCCGAGTTTCGATTGGTACGCTTTGGCGGAGGCGCGAGCGCGGTCGAGCTCCTCGATCAGCTTCGCATGACGGGCCTCGGCCTTCTGCAGTTGATCGAGTAAATGGTGGTAATGGCGCGGCCCGACGACGCCGAGCCTCTTCAGCGTGCCTTTCATGTCCTGTACGGTATGAGAATTCGAAAGTATACTACGCTGCGACGTGACATCTCTCCCATCATGCACCTGACACGTCCGGCCGCCACGGATCTCAGGTTGCGGCTTGAACAACTCGAGCGCGTGCTGCAGGAATCGCTAGCAGCAGTTCGCGGAGGCGGAGGCGAGGCGCCGGAAAATCGCCCAGCGCCGCCCATCCCGGCAATCCTCGTGCGCATCAAGCGTCTCACCGCGCTCGTGCACTCTTCGTTGGTTCGGTCGGATCCCGACGAAGTCGACCTCATTACCATGCAGCTCCTCCTCGCCGACTATGCATACGTGGTCCAGGAGCTGTGCGCATCGGCCAGCGGTGCCGCCGACGCGCTGAAGACGGCGGCAAAATGCGTGGCCCACACCGAACGGATACTGGGTGGAGAGGCCAAAACCGCAGATAAATCAGTTTCGTAACGAATTGATGATCGCGGCGCGGAACGCCCGGTCTCCCCGAAATCAGAGGGATTGCGATGAACCGCCACCGCCTTTACGCTACGTGGCTGCTCAGGTGATTACCGTCAGTGCCGGCCGGAACGCAACGACGAGTGTGCCCGTCCTGTGGCCACGTTGGTGGGAAGTGGCGCTGCTGGTCGCGATCGGAGTGCTGCTGTTGTTCGGCCTCGTCGCCTATTACGACAACGTACATCGTGCGACGACCAACGGTCTGTGGAAGAGCATCGACGTTGCCATGTGGGCCGAGGGGTCGCCTGACCGGAGCACCGACGGTGGCAATCTCCTGTATTACCCGGCGATCGGCGCCGCCGTACGTGCGCTGCCTGGCCCGGTATTCGGGACTATCTGGCAGCGCATGGCATACGTGAATGCCATCGCCGGCGCGTTCACGCTGGCGCTTACCTACGTCATTGCACTTCGGCTGTTTGGGTCACGCTCCGCCGCTTTGTTCACAGTATTCTTCCAGGCTTCGACGGCGTTCTTCCTGTTGCTGTCGACGATCAACGAGGACGTCATGCCCGCCTTCTTTTGGTTCGAGGCGGCGTTTGCCTACGCGATCCTGCCGCGGCGATGGACGACGGCGATGACGCTCGTCCTCGCACAATTGGTGGCACTCACCTGGTTGTTCCATTCCTCCTTTCAGTTGCCGGCCATTGCGGTGTTCGCGTTGGGGCTCCTCGTCCGCCAGCAAACGCTTGCCACCGGCGTCCGCAGGGTCATCATCTTCGTGGCATCCACGACTCCGCTGCCGCTTCTTGCCGCCCTTGTCTATCATGGCGACGATACTTGGTGGATGGGGCTGTGGTCGGGCAAAGGGCTCGGCACGGGGTGGGGCGGGTTCTCGGCGGCAAAAATCATCCTGCTGCTCAGCGGCGTTCACGAATCGGTTGTTGGAGGCGCGAACGTCGCCACGCTTGGTGACATCCTGAGGACGCCGCATGTACTGTGGATCGCTGCCACGTGGGTGGGCATGCTGCTCGCGTTCATCGTTCTCGTCGTGGAAGCGCGGCGCCACTGGTCGCGTCCGGAATGGCGATTCGCCGCCGTTGGCTTCGTCGGCACGTTCGTACTCGCTGAAGGCATGAACCTTTACATCCAGCCGCAAGACCCGCAGATGCAGCTTCAACCGATGGTGTGGCTGCCGTTTGCCGCGGGGGCACTGTTCTGGATCACCGGACGCCACGCGGCAGCGTGGGTGCGAGTATCGGCCCGCGCGGTGATGGTTGCCGCTGTCATCGTCCTGCTTGTCGGAAACGTAACCGCGTATTCGCCGAGCCGGCACGAGGACTCGATCGCGCTTGCTAACATAAAAATGGTGGAGTCGTTCACGCGGCCGGCGCAGACGATGTTCGTTGTCCATGGCTTCGAATCGTTGGCGACGTGGCTCACCGCCACGTGGGGAGAGGGCGCGGTGTGGCCCAACGACGAGCGACCGCAGCCGCAGGAGCACGTGCCGCGATTTCACGGGATCTACATCGCCAGTGAGGCGACGGTGTTTCCGAGCCGTTCGCCGCAGGACGCGGCGAACGATGTCGTGCGGCTCGTGTCGAGGGCGCTCGACGAGGGTTTCACGGTGGTGTCGACGGACATCTGGGTCGCTGACGAGGCAGCATGGATAGCGTCATTCGTGACGGTGTCCGGTCCTGAGAAGCCCAAAGCGATTCGAGCGGCGCTGCAAGAGAACTTCGACGGCGTGGCGGTCGGCAAGGCAGGTAATTGGGGAACGCTTTACCAACTGACACGGAAAGCGAAATGAGCTCAACGCTGACCCGCTCTTCACGCCCGCGGTTCCATGATGTCGGGCTGAGCGTCGTCGTGCCGATCTTCAACGAGGCTGAAGTTCTGCCTGAACTCTACCGACGCGTCCGCACGGTACTCGCCGGCCTCGGCGTGCCATACGAAATCATCCTTGTCAACGATGGAAGTACCGACGGCTCATGGCAACAGATACTAGCGCTCGGCTCCGCGGATCCGCGCCTCAAGGCCGTTCGTCTGAGCCGCAATTTCGGGCATCAGTTGGCGATTACGGCCGGTGTCCACGCCAGCAGTGGCCGCGCTGTAGTGGTGATGGACGGCGACCTGCAGGATCCGCCCGAGCTGATTCCGGCGCTGTGCGCCAAATTCGAGGAGGGATACGATGTCGTCTACGCGCAGCGCCGCAGTCGCGACGGCGAAACGGCGTGGAAACGCCTCACGGCGACTCTGTTCTACCGCCTCGTTCGGCAGATGACGACGCTCGCCATTCCAGTGGATACTGGCGATTTCCGTTTGATGTCGCGGCGAGTCGTTGACGAACTGTCGCGCCTGCAGGAACACAATCCGTTCTTGCGTGGCCTGGTGACGTGGGTTGGCTACAACCAAACCGCGGTTCTCTACGATCGCGACCGCCGGTTCGGCGGCCGATCGAAGTTCTCGACCGCCAGAATGATGAAGTTCGCGCTGGACGGGATCACCAGCCTCTCGAGCCGACCGCTTCGGCTGCTCTCGCATCTCGGGGTGTTCTTCGCGGCGGGGAGCCTCGTGCTGATGGCGGGTGTGATCGCGTACAAGCTGTCGGGTGGCACCCGCATCATCCAGGGCTGGACGGCGCTCATCGCCATGATCCTGTTTCTCGGAGGAATGAACCTGATGGCGCTCGGTCTGCTCGGCGAGTACATCGGACGGATCTACGAACAGGTAAAAGGACGGCCGTTGTATCTGGTGCAGGACCGCGTCAATTTCGACGCGAACGTTCCATCGCATCCGGGGGTCGAACACTCCGCCGACGCCGGCGTGGTCGGGTGATAGACGCCCGGTGCTCTACTGACCTGAGGACGTGCCGTTCACGATTATGGTTAACGACACGGCTGATTGTTTTCGAGCCGGCTATCCGCGGCTGATGCAGTACGCTGACTTGCGTTTCCGTTAAATCGCTGTATTCCCGGACTAACGTTCTAGTTGACGGACCGCGCAGCGGGGATTTCGGAGCGGTCCCCCTCACTGGGCCATTGTCGGCGCAGCAGCGGTGCAAGGTATCGCGGCATAATGCGCCTCGAGCGCACCCTCCAAGTATGCGCGTCCTGCGCGTGTCTTCTGTTTATCCGGCGCGACGCCCGTCAAGCCTAAACTGCGGGTATCTCGTGTTGCCTGCCCTGAGATTCCGGTTGTCCCACCCACAGTTCCAAATGAAAATTGTTTAGCTCGCGACGGAGTGATCCTCCTTTACGTTGGCATCGCTCCGCGTCGAGGTGGCAGCAAAAACTACATTGCGAAGTCGAATCCGGCAACACGACACGACGAATGGCAGGTTCAACGCTGCGGCTGACGCTTGGATGCATGCTCGCTGACACATTGGGCATTCAGCCAGCGTGCGCCGTTCGCGTGAACACACTGCATGAAGGTTCGACGACGTGGTGAAGAGCCGATTGGTCGGTTCCCCCTGGATTCCAGCGGTCTTCCTCGCGGCGACCACATTCGCGTATCGGTATGTGTCGTTCCAGGGCTTCAACAACGATCATTTCCTTCACGTCGCGCGGGCACAGCAGATGTTGCTCGGCGAGCTGCCGGTGCGCGACTACGTCGAATCGGGCATGCCGCTGATGGAAGCGCTCTCCGCGGTCGCGCAGCTCGTGGGCGGCGCGGGACTCTTCAGCGAGATCGTGCTGACGTGCGCGACGTTTGCCTTGGCGTCACTGTTCATGTACGTCGTCGCAGTCCGCATCGGCGGCTCACCGTGGTATGCAGCCGCGGCTGTGACCGTTCTAGGGATCGCGTATCCGCTCTCTTACAGCTACCCGAAGGTGCTTCCGTACGCCGCGGCGTTTCTGGCAGCGTGGTATTACTTCGCGCAACCGACGCGACTGCGGCTCATTGTGCTCGCCGCTACGATTGCCGTCGCGTTTCTTTTTCGCCACGATCACGGTCTCATCCTGGGAGCCGGCGTGACGGTTGCGCTGATCGCGCATCGTCGCGACAGTCATCCGTGGACTGACGCTGGCTGGTTCGCCGCGGCATGTGTCGCGCTCGTCACGCCGTATCTCCTCTGGGTGCAGCTCTATGAGGGGCTGCCAAGCTACGTCCAGCACGCGCGGGCGTTTACGCAGACCGAGATAAGCAAGGCGACATGGACGGCTCCATCGTTTTTCATCAACCGTGACCTGCCCCTTATCGAGCGAACGCACCGGCACCGGGGGCCCGTCGTGCACGTGCGGTGGGCGCCCGATGTCGATGACGCGTCGGTCGCGGCGCGCGAAGCCGCTCACGGACTTCGACGCCTCGATCCGATCGGACCAGAGTCTTGGCAGTACGAGCTGAGCCGGTGGTCCACGGAGGACTTGAGGGCGCTCGTGACTGACGCCGCCATCGCCGACACTGATGGTATTGATCGCCACGTATACCGACTGACCAGTTCCCACATCGTCGATGAAATCGACACTGCATATCATCCGGAAGTCGTGTTCAACGCGCGGAATGCCGTCGCCGCGTTGTACTACCTATCGTGGGCTCTGCCGGTCGCGGCTTTACTGCTGCTCATACGGGGCACCGCGATCCCACGAGCCCTAGTTCCGATGACGGTGCTCCTGATAGTTGTTCAGTTGCTGATGAACCGGACGATGCTCCGCGATCCGCTTGCCACGCGGGTTCGCGACGTGGTCGCGCCGATGGCCTCCTTGCTCGCGCTGCTGTGCGGTCGATTCTGGCAGGATCGCTCGGCCGGGACGGTGACGATCTGGCGAAGAAGCATCGCCGCCGGCACGATGCTGCTGGCGGTCACTGCGGCCGCGCTCGCCGGCGACCTTTCAGCGCATATCGAGGACATGCTGTCGGGGAAGCTCAGAGCTGAATACGCTTCGGCCGACCGACGAACACCAGTCGGACCGGGCGACGGCGGCCTCATCGAATACCTGTCGGCCTGCAGTCCCGAAGGCACCCGCTTTCTGTCGCTAACGTTTGCCCCGGAGCTGTTCTTCTACACCGGCCACGGCTTCGCCGGCGGCCATGAATCGCTCGTGCCGGGCTATTACACGACCGCGGCGGACACGGCGCGCATCCTGGATCGACTGTCGCGTGAGGACGTGCCGTTCACGATTATGGATAACGAGACGGCTGATCGTTTTCGAGCCGGTTATCGGCGGCTGATGCAGTACGTCGATTCGCGTTTCCGTGAAGTCGCGGTATTCCCGGTGGGGGAAGGCAAGTGGCGCATCATCCTCGCTGACTCGCAGCGACGGTCGCTCCACGTATTCGGTGACCGACAGCTCCCGTGCTTTACCGCGCCGCGTGCGATCAATCAATAACGATCGCACGGTAATTCGTACACTAATTCGCAGAACACCTGTTCCGTGAAGCGCCTCACGTTCACAAGGTGCGGAAGTTCGATGATGCCGCAGAACCGCCTCCTAATGTTCCTCTCGATGCGGCCGGACCACCCCTCGCAGATTGACGGCCGGTGGGACTGCATCCCACGTGAAGTCGAGGTGGTACACACCGCGACGCATCAGGCGGACTGGCGCAGCCGATAAGCCCCACGTCGGCGGATTGTCGTATACCACAGCGCGCTTCCACCGACTGTCACCCCAAGGCGCGTCATGGGGGTTACCGGTGTACAACAGGCGCTGAGAATTCCACGTGCCGCGACCGACGTGGTACACCGATGCGCTCATCGGACTGATCGTTAAGCCCGAGGAGTCCGCCTTCAAACAGAAATTCGAGTCCATGTGAATTTTCGCCACGCGGACTACTTCATTGAAGCCACGGATGTGGTGGTAGCTCGTCCGATCCAGCAGCAGAAAATCGCCGGATGCGTTGGTGTAATACGGCGGACGGATTTCATTGATGGTTTCGTAGTTGCGGGAATCCTCGAGAATGTCCCAATCTATCTGCTGGTAATCGATTGGGTCTTTCAAGTCTACGCGGCGAACGCGATAGAGAACGCCGGTTGTGAGTGCCCGCTGCTGCAGGACGTCAAGCACACCACGGCTCAGGTAAATGTCGGTGTTCGTCGTCAGCAGAAACGCGCCGCGGCTGTGGCGGATGCCGATATTCTTGGCGATGAATTCCTGAAATTGCAGCTTCGGGTTCAGACTATAGGCTTCGTGATACGCCGCGTCGGCGACGTACGACACCAGCATGTCGCCAGCGAGGTCGTGGTAGCGATCGGCGAGCACCTCGGCAAGCCACCGCTTTCCCGGCACCGGCCGCCACTCGACGAAAACAAACTCGTGCGGAATCCCGCAGTCCGACAGCTGGCGGTGATTGAACTCCATCGCGCAGAACAGACGGTTGTTGAAGTCACCGCCGAAGTCGTCGTTGCGGCCTGTCAGAACGATTGATAGATAAGGTGTGTCCGGCACTTGACGGTAATGTCGCCGACTTGCGGAGTTGACGCAAGTAGTGACGGTTCTTATACTTGTGCGGCTTCTGGCTTCAGCCGGCTCTGAACCGCGTCACGTCACTCACGCAACAGAACGTCTCGTCGAACATCCTCGAAGGCGGAAGCGGACGCGATTATGGCCTCGATGTCATGCTGGGGTGTGAATGCGTATTTCGGTAATCGGTCTGGGCAAGCTTGGGTCTCCGCTCGCTGCAGTCTTTGCGTCCAAAGGTTTTCAAGTTGTCGGTAACGACATCAATCCGGTGTTCGTCGATGCGATCAACGCTGGTCGGGCACCTGTCGACGAACCAGAACTCGCCGAGCTCATCCACGTAAGCGGTGGCCGTCTCACAGCCACTCTGAACACCACCGAGGCCGTCAGGCAGACCGATATCAGTTTCATCATCGTCCCCACGCCGAGCGATGGTGAGGGACACTTCAGTAACGAGTATGCGCTGCGCGCGATGGCATCGGTCGGCGACGGTATTCGGCACAAGCAGGGCTACCATCTCGCCGTGATGACGAGCACCGTAATGCCCGGTTCGACTGGAGGTGAGCTTCGGGCGACGCTGGAGCGACATTCTGGTCGTAAAGTGGGGCCATCACTCGGTCTTTGCTATAACCCGGAATTCATTGCGCTCGGCACCGTCGTTCGCGACATGCTCAACCCCGACATGATTCTGATCGGTGAATCCGACGCCTATGCCGGTCAAATGCTCGAAGATCTGTATCGTCGCACCTGCGCGAACGCCCCGGCGATCCGTCGCATGAATTTCGTAAACGCGGAGCTCACGAAAATTTCGGTGAACGCCTTCGTCACCACGAAGATCTCGTACGCCAACATGTTGGCGGACATCTGCGACCGGTTGCCAGGCGCCGACGTGGACGTTGTGACCCACGCCGTCGGCGCCGATACGCGCATTGGCGCCAAATACCTACGTGGCGCCATCGGGTACGGCGGTCCCTGTTTCCCGCGCGACAACGTCGCGTTTGCGGCATTCGCCCGCTCGCTGGGGGCGCGGCCCGAAATTGCAGAAGCGACCGATCAGATCAACCACTATCAAACCGACCGCCTGCTCGCCGCCATCAGCGGCCGCCTGAAGGCACACGGCACCGTCGGAATTCTGGGTTTTGCATACAAAGCGAACACAGGCGTCGTAGAGGAGAGTCAGGGGGTCGCACTCGCCCAGTGCCTTGTCAAGAACGGCTACCAGGTCATCGGCTACGATCCGAAAGCGCTCGACGCGGCAGCCTCGAAGATCGGCACCGATTTCTGTCGCGCGGGTTCCGCGGAAGAGTGCATCCAGGCCTCCGATCTCGTCGTCGTCATGACGCCATGGGCGGAATTTGCACGCCTTTCGCACTCAGTATTCGTCCGCCCAATCGGCCGGGTGACGGTGATTGATTGTTGGCGCATTCTCCAGTCCGATAACATCCGTGAAGTCGCGGATGTCGTTTACGGCGGCCAGGGGCCGCAGGCAGTCGCGGTTGTCGCGTGAGCAGCGGTGAAACAGGTTCAACACATTGGATACACGAGATCTGATTGTCGTCACCGGTGGTGGCGGCTTCATCGGCGGCCATCTCGTCGCTGAACTGTGCCGCCGCGGCCATTCACGTATTCGCGCCGTCGACTACAAGCCGCAAGACCAGTGGTACCAGGTGTTTTCGGACGTGGACAATCGCGTCCTGGACTTGCGAGAGCGTGACGCCTGTGTTGCCGCAGCAGATGGCGCGCGCTACGTGTTCAACCTCGCGGCAGACATGGGCGGCATGGGGTTCATCGAGCTCAACAAAGCCGCATGTATGTTGTCCGTGCTGATCAATACACACATGCTGATGGCAGCACGTGAGGCGAAGGTCGAACGCTTCTTCTTTTCTTCGTCGGCCTGCGTGTACGCCGCCGAGAAGCAAACAACGGCGGCGGTGACTCCGTTGCGAGAGGGTGATGCGTATCCAGCGATGCCTGAGGACGGGTACGGCTGGGAAAAGCTATTCAGCGAGCGCATGTGTCGGCACTTCACCGAAGACTATCAGCTGCAGACTCGCATCGCCCGTTATCACAACGTCTACGGTCCGCTCGGCACTTACGATGGCGGACGCGAGAAAGCGCCCGCCGCTATTTGCCGGAAGATTGTTCAGGCGCAACTCGACGGCGCGTCTGAGATCGAAATCTGGGGCGACGGCGAGCAGACGCGCAGCTTCACCTATATCGACGATTGCATCGAGGGCACGCTGCGGCTGATGCAAAGTGATGTCATCGAACCGCTGAATATCGGCAGCGACCAGCTCGTCACGATCAACGAGCTGGTGGCCATCGTGGAGCGGATCGCCGGTCTCCGCTTCCGGCGCCGCTATCGGATCGATGCGCCCAAAGGCGTTCGCGGGCGCAACAGTGACAATACACTGATCCAGGAGCGACTGAACTGGGCACCCTCAGTTCGTCTCGAGGACGGCATGCGGCGGACCTACGAGTGGATTCGCGCGGAAATGACCGAGCGCGGCGTGGGCAGCCGCCGGATATTTGCCTACTAGACGCGTCCTTTCGCCTGCGACGCGCTGTTGGGCGGCGCCGACCTCGCGGAGCTCAACGACATCTTCTGCACCAAAAGAGCGACGCGAGACGCCAGCGAGCGGTACGAAGGACTGTCAGTCACGGTACCGCTTGCGTCGAAAGACGACTCGCCAGCAGCACAAGCGTGACATAAGACAACACCCCCATCTCCCAGAACGCCGTTGTTGTCAACAACTCTTCCGGCGGCATCGTCACGAGCTCCATCTCCTCGAGATCGCCCGGGTCAGGATCGCGTTCCCGCCAGCAGTCGTCCGCGCGGAACAGATGTGCGGTATTACACGCTTGGTTTGCGTTGGCGACAAACGATCCGAGCGCGGTGAGGCGGCCTGCGCGATAGCCGGTTTCTTCGAGCAGTTCGCGGGCGACGGCTTCGTTCGGATCCTCGTCCCCCCGGACATGGCCGCCGGGAAAGGTCAGGCACACACGACGCGGACCATGTTTGTACTGGCGGAGTACGAGCACGTTGCCGCTGTGAGTAACTGCATACACGACCGCATAATCGCCCATAACTGCCGTGTAGTAATCCGAGATGATGCGGCCGTCGGGTAATAGAACCGTCTCGCGCGCGATTTCTTGGATGGGGCCGGCGGAGAACAGCGGTTCCCGCTTCAAAGTTTTCCAGGGCTGCAGCGTCCGCATGTATTTCCCTTTGATGGACAGAATCGGAAGGTTTACGTGCGAGCGGGCACCATACCATTGAACCGAGCCTGCGCCCGATGCAGGAAATGGCGGCTCGGCTATTAGCGGGGAAAGGCACCGTTCTTCGCGTTGTGTCACACCCCGAAATCGCTTACTATGCAGGGGTTGTCGCCAATCTGGCCGACTAATTGCTGTCCGGTTTTGACGGCAGGTCCAATCCAAAACACCGGCCCACTTTCCATGGCATAGCGAGCCCGCACCAGTTTGTGCTGGATCTGGCGGTGCCCTGCGAATCGTGTATGCGAAGCGGCCGGTTTTAGAGATTCGCGCGCCTTTGTGTGGGTGAGAGGACGGTAGTGTGTACTGTCATCGCAACGCTCGATGAAAATCCTGTTTTCCCTCGGTAGCTTCGGGTTCCTTCGGAACTTCGAGCCCGCCGT
>AR_comb_assmDRAFT_10205406_pt1 | contig 27784 bp, 27 predicted proteins | sample ArasoioldDNA_FD_10543 | JGI IMG/M metagenome (IMG submission 10543) | reverse complement strand
CCTTTTGATTTTATCTTTTCAATCAATCCCGGATACTTTTGTGCAATATAACCCACGGTAAAGAAAGTTGCATTAACATCATACTTGTCAAATAAGTCTAATATCACTTTGGTAGTTATTAGAATTCTGCTATCAAAATTTTCCCATGTTGAAAAGGGCATATCGCAGTAATTATCTTCTAGATCAACTGACATAATATTTCTGATAGCCATTAGACTTTCTTTGGTAACATGTTTTAAGTCCAAGATATATATTCTGTTGCGAATTTTTCTGGACTTAATAAACTTTATAATAAAGGCAAATAAAATTATGCAGAGCGATTTGATTTGACAACGCACAGTGTGCTTATTACTGGAATTTCAGGATTTGTAGGGCCTTTTTTGGCGCGGCAGCTTATAGATGCGGGACATGACGTTAATGGCCTAATCCTTCGACGTGCCGATGGTAAAAAACCTAGACGATTGACCGAGATGAATATTATTTCAAACATCAATCTCATATATGGTGACGTTACTGATTTAACCTCTATTCTCTCTGCAATTCAAGATTGTCAACCCGATTGGATATTTCATTTAGCAGCACAATCATATATACCTCAGAGCTTTAAAGATCCGCTAGGAACTTTCAAAACAAATTGCCTAGGTACCCAAAATATTTTGGAAGCAGTCCGGTTGAAAGACGCAAGAAGTAGAATAATATTTGCTGGCTCATCTGAGGAATATGGGCTTCAATATGTAAGCGTAGATCATTTTGAAAAGATGAAAAAGAAATATGGTGGGATAGTTGAACCAATTCCAACAAAGTTCCCAGAATTACCAGTAGATGAAGAGGGATTCCTGCGGCCTATGAGTCCCTACGCTACTAGCAAGGTGTACGCAGATTTTGCCTTTAGAAATTATCACAATAGTTATGGTCTTGATACAGTCATTTCGCGTGCCTTCAATCATGAAGGGCCAGGAAGGGGGCACAATTTTGTAACCTCTTCGATAGTCAGACAAGCTATTTCTATGCACCTAAACGAACAGGACATAATGAGTATCGGAGACGTTCAATCATTTAGGGATTGGAGTCATGTTGAAGATACAGTAAAGGGTTATGTACAATTAGCCGAAAAAGCTGATCCAGGGTCCATTTACGTTCAGGGATCGATGCGGACAAATTCTGTGCTAAGTTATATTTTATACTCAATATCAGAATTAGGATACGAAGTTAATGATATTTCTACGGCTAAGGATGGCAAGAAAATTAAGAATCCCTTGGCACCCTCTAAAATGCAGGTAGGAAAAACGCTAGTAAAAACGAATCTTATTGACGAGATGCTCGTGTCTGGTAAATTAGAATTTACCTTAGCAGATGAAGGACTAGTGATTGGTACAAATAAACGTGAATTTAAAGTACAATTCGATGCAGATAGATTCCGACCATCAGACGTTCCAATCCTCATGGCAAATGCTGAAAAGATAAAGAAATTAGGATATGTGCCTAAGAATGAACTAGTTGACATTATCAAAGATCAAATTAATTATTATCTAGATCCAGAACATAGAAAAGATGTAATAGATGAAAATTAAGAAAAATATCTAGGGCGATGGCAGGTTTGCCCGAGTGCTCAGGGCATCACAGCCTGGTCGGCTGATTCGCGCAATCTGTACAGAAGGTCTCTATGATGTTATGTAGGTAAGATTCTAATGTGTAATAAATGCGAAGACAAGAAGATAGCAGCTGCCTACAACGGATTTAGATCGTCTATAGATTGCGCGTTAGATATTTACCAATACGATTTCTATGAGGAAAAGGTGGAAATAGGTGTATATAAAAAATACTTAATGGAGGATCATAGTGCCGAAATGATGGCCGAGAAATTGGCCGCCTATAAATTGGCAGGATATAGACTTTAATTATCCTGATTCCTTCATCCTAGCACAGATAGACAAGAGTCCTGGTAATATCTTTGCAGTAATGAGTAAAGAAAATTACAATAGATGCTGAAACACGATTTTATGCCATGGTGCTGCTATTTACTTTGATTGGGTACTATTAGCGGTGGCTGATTTGTACCATTACCGGTGGTTTGGTTTACCATTGTTACGAAATTACTCGGGTGTTCAAATGTAGTTGTATTTGGATTCATGAGGTTTCCAAAACTTTCAGAAGTTTGCATTTGTAATCCAAGGTCTAATGCGTCATGAGTTGTAGACGGTTTTCTAATATTTTTTACTTGACCACAGTTCCATGTCTTGTTGTCGATATTTTTCGTACATTTCCATAATTCAATATTATTGCTCTCACTGTTATTCACGACACAATAATTAACCAATTTGCCTTTATCACAAATTACGGTTCTAGCGTCAGCAAATACGCTAGTTAACGATGAACTATAAATCGCTGTGACAAGTAGGACTGACGGCACCAAAAATAATACAAATGTAGTATGCATTTCGATACGTTATTTTATCAACCTATTAAATATTTATTCTATAAAGTTTTGACAAGTACAGTTTAAACAATATGCCTGAGGAACATGGTATTCCTAGCATGCATAACGAGTCTTGGACTCGAAACAACATGGAACTCATCAAAGCAGACCAAGGAACATGCTAGAATTCTATCCTATTATTGCAGAAATTCCAGTTATGCATTGTTGCCACAAAGAAAGATATTGAATTTTACAAAAGGGGGAAAAAATTCAAAGTAAAATGGTAGAAAATGGGAAAGTCTGATTCACCAAGCGTTACATTTATACTGGCAGTTGCTGAAGCAACTGCCGTAAATGAGAACCCCATGGTATTGCCCCTATTGTAAGCTCGCTTCTGCTAGGAGATCGAATATATCTGCTCATATATCAAGGAAACATCCGGACAATTATAATCCGATGCCAGGACTGAAACAAAAACGACCATTCAATTATCATTTTTCTCAGCCACAGAATCAACGACGGAATCAACCACGTAATCCTGATATACCATCAGATAGCTCATTTGATCCTCTGCAGACATTCGAAAAATCAACTAAGTTTCAAAAAATATTTCAAGAAATTAGGCAAATGTCTCGAATGGAATTCTGCTTTTTCTTACTAGCAATTGATAAACTTCGTTTTGGAAATTAATCCAATCATTAATTTTGATTTATTTCCGACCAAAGTGCGCCATTGTATGCAATCAGTATCCTTGTCCAATACAATCTATTTATAGATGATATCTCGAAAAACAATTAAGTTACCATCGTGAACTCCAACCACCCCACAAGAGTTTTAGTATGCATTCCAGCTTACAATGAAGCTAAAAGCTTACCAGATATTGTTAGCGAGTGTAAAAAATATGCCGATGAAGTTATAGTGTATGATGATGGTTCTACAGACAACACTCAGCAAGTAGCATCCTCTGCAGGAGCAATCGTGATTAGAAGCCCCGAAAACAAGGGGTACGGGATTGCGATACGTTCATTATTTCAAGCAGCAAAGGAAAAAAGCGCGGATATTATGGTTACTCTAGATTCAGATGGTCAGCATAATCCAGATCAAATAGCATCCCTGATCGAACAATTAAACCATGGCTTTGATATTGTGATTGGTTCCAGGTACCTCAGGAATACTGATAGAGAAAAAGTACCTAAATTCAGGAGTTTGGGCATAAAAACAATAACAAAATTGACTCAGGCTGCTTCGTACAAGGGCATCACAGACTCTCAAAGTGGATTTAGAGCTTATAACAAGAATGCACTATCAAAAATAAATCTCTACGAAGATGGAATGGCAGTTTCTACAGAGATTTTGCTGAGGGCCAGTGAAAAGAAATTGCTAGTTGCGGAGGTGCCGATTACTATCAACTATGCCATAGAAAATACTTCTACACACAACCCTATAACTCACGGTACAGGAGTTATGTATTCAGTATTACAATTCATTTCGCTAAAACATCCGTTAGCATTTTATGGATTAGCCGGCATTGTACTTTTGGGAATTGCAGCATTATTTTTGAGGGATGCTTTACATCTGTTCTCGACAAATGGATACGTTTCTACACCATTGATTTTGATATCAGTGGGAATAGCCGTAGTAGGAGTTATCTTGTTGGCCACGGGTGCTATAGTATACACCCTTATAGCACTACTTAAGGGTAGGATAAAATAATCATAACAATGATTATCTAACTCGTGAAATTAGTGGCTCAAATGATTCGGACATCGCTACTTTAGATTGGTAGCATTCTTAGTAATCCAGATCAGCTTTTTATGCTGCAGTTGCATAGATTAACAAATAATGAGTTCTGCTGAATCGTTTAATTTAGATTTTGCTTCCCAAATCAAACAGTCACATAATATTCACAATAAGGATATTTTTGCACAATTGCATATTTCGCTGTTCGTGCAAAATTTAATTCTTCTTTTGGCAGAAAAGGAATTACATTACACTATGATGAAAGAAAATTAAGACTTTGCCAAATATTGTTTATGGCATTAAATATTTATTTCATCAAGTCAAGATAATAGACAGGGACTATTAGGCGCAACAGTAGATAAATCGACAGTAATTGAAAATAACTTTAATTCAAAGGCGGTAGTGTAAAATCCTATAGTACATACTTATTGTACATACTTATGAATTGAGCTGATAAAAGATTATTATTCGTAATCTGTTCAACCACAGACATATCCAGCCACATTAATCTAAAATCATATCTATCAGCAATATTGTTATTTATGATATTACTTGCTAATTTGACCTTTGCAGAATCGGCAAGTAACCACTCACAGGAACAAACGAAAAAGATTACTTTCCCACCTAATGCAATAATTTGTAACCAAAAATTTGACAAATCTCTTACGCTTAAACAGGATTTTCTAAATTTCAAATTAAAAATGTTCAAAAATTCTACAGGATTGGTAAATTCAAAGACATTTCTACAGTTGTATGATCCGCGTGGCAAGTTATTAGCACATAGTAACGCTACTCGTCTAGAACTTGTAATAAAGCAGACTTTTCCCACGGATAAAAAAATAATTATGTATTTGAAGTGTACTAAGACTACCAAGTCCTCACACATAAAAATTCCTATTCAAGAAATAATTACCATCAATAAAGATAATGTACTCCTTTCATCTGTCACCTTGCTATATAACGGCAAAGACGTTATATATAATCCAAATTTAGTATCAGAATTAGTCGTTCAGGGTTTGAAATTCCCTACATCCATGGCCTTTCTAGGAAAAAACGATATCTTAGTCACAGAAAAGGATAAAGGCACAGTACAGAGAATCGTAAATGGACAAATATTAAAAAAACCCCTTCTTGATGTTAATGTATCTGGCTTTGGCGAGAGCGGATTGTTGGGGATTGCGGTTGCAAATGTTTCCAAAAAAAATGATGATAAATATGTATACTTGTATTTTACTGAAACCAAAAATGGTGACGTTTTATCCCAAAATAAACCAATGGGTAATCGCCTTTATAGATATGAGCTTGCGGATAACAAGTTGATAAATCGTGAACGTCTTTTAAACCTACCGTCGAATGAATACGGTAGACATAATGGTGGTAAATTGGTGCTCGGGCCTGATAACAATGTGTATGTTACTGTCGGGAATATACAAGGAGATCTGCAAACAAGCAATTTTGATCAAAATAAGATAGGTTATGGTTACAATACTAAAGCACAGAATATCAAAAATGGGCACTCTCCCGATGGTCGCGCAGGTATACTACGAATAACTGAAGATGGTAAGCCAGTAGGTAAAGGGATAATTGGAAATACCTACCCGTTGAATTTGTACTATGCCTACGGAATTCGGAACAGCTTTGGAATAGATTTTGATCCTGTGACTGGTAATTTGTGGGATACAGAAAATGGTCCGGCTTATGGTGATGAAATAAATCTAGTTAAGCCAGGCTTTAATAGCGGGTGGAATAAAGTGCAAGGATTTTGGAAAAATGATGGAATGAAAAATGGTGAATATGAACTGCATCCCAAAGACCTGGTAGATTTTAGTGGAAAAGGCAAATATAGAGCACCGCAATTCGTATGGAATAATACCGTCGGACCGACGGCACTCACGTTCTTGGATTCGAACAAATTGGGGAAAAACTATGAAAATGATATGTTTGTTGCAGATATTAACAATGGTAACATTTACCATTTTGATTTAAATAAAGACAGAACAAAACTTTTTCTACATGGCCCATTGAAGGATAAGGTAGCAAACACCACTAAAGAGATTAAAGACACAATCTTTGCAAAGTTCGCTGGAATCGTAGACCTAAAAGTCGGACCCGACGGCTACCTGTATGTAGTTACTTATAACAGTATATTCAAAATCCGTCCTTTATATGATTAACCTCGAAGAAAAGGTGAAAAACGCAGTCTTTATAATACCACCCTAATCAACTCAGATATTCTTCAATTCATTCGTCCTCTCAGTTATTCCCTTGCGTTACACCGACACACCATTTTTTTGGAGTGAGTTAAGAACCCCTATATATGAGATAAGAATAAGGACGCTTAGACGGGAAAAAATGAAGCACCCCTCCAAGTTTGCATTTATACTATTCGGAATAGGACTAATGGGAATTTTTTTAAGTCCCTTGGCTTTTGCATATGCCGACTCTGATGTATCCCTCTCGGCGAAAAGTATCAAAGACTCTATGTACCTCAAAATAGAAAAATTTGTAATTAAAGGTGAAAGGTATAAGGAGATGTGTCCATCCGGTCAATGTATAATCGACTACGTTGTTGATAATTATACTTACTTCATTGGTCCACGATCCGAATTTAAGGCCATTTCTGTTACTTTTGACTTTAGTTTAAGAGACGACGAAAGAAATGTTACTGATGTCAATCCAATGAAAAATGATTCTAATGATCATTTTACTATAACAACGTTTTGTAATGTGGTTGATAATACTGAAGAGAACGCTAAAGGTATCTATACCTGTCACGATGGATATGCCAATATAATAAGAAAGTCTGACCATAAAAGTTGGGAACTTAACTCTGTTAACCAATATGATAAAAAGACTAGGGCAGTGAATATAATTGGTAACATTACAGGCTTAATGCATAAATTCCAACCTAGTCCCGCAGATTAGAATCTAAGTGAGCTATTGTAGAACCTCTCTATGGGAACATAATAATTTATTAATACATTTCATTTACTTTTTTATTTAGTCACTACAATGGATACTCTACTCATCACAGTAGCTATCGATGTCGTCAATAACAGTAGTGTTTGGCTCCATATCTAATGGCCTTAGTATATCAGTTCATTCACAGCATGGTGACTACAATTTGTTTTCTGGCGGTGTCATCTAATGTAGTGTCATCTAATGCAACTCTTCTCTCAGGTGCCTGCACTTACTCAATTCTCTCCTCTACTAGGCTACTATCTGACTAATTCTTCCTTTTTTCGATCCTTTCAGAAGGATTAAGCATATATATACTCTTAAAAAAGGTTTATCAATTTAACAATTAGATTTTTATCCTGAACAACTTAGATATATTAAATAATGAATTCCATTGAATCTCTTAAACTAGATTTTCACTCTCAAATTAGGGAGTTGAGCGACATCCATAACAAGAAAATTTTTGATGACTGTGTATATGTAGGATCAGGAGATTCTTATGTTGCTGGTCTTATAGCAGAATTTCTCACGGATCATAAGTGCAGGTGCTACAGTCCTTCGGATCTCTCAAATTCAAAATTCATAGAGGGCAACACTTACTGCTTTATTTCAGTAACGGGTAGGACAACAGCTAATATTAAGCTTGCACGAAGAGCAAAAGAATGCGGGATAAAAACAGCTGCTATTACTCTAAATGAAACAAGCGAACTAGCGAAAGTCTGTGATGAAGTAGTACCATTGAAGATAACAAAAGTAAATACCCCAACGTCAGGATTTAGTACTTTTGTTGCAAATGTGGTGACTTGTCTACAATTATCTGGTGTAACCATACCCAATAAGTTTGATTATTGGCATAAGAAAGGTATAGCATTTTCATTGAATTTAGCAAAGACTATGTTAATGCCCAGTGACACAGCATATGTTCTTGCTAATAATTTGCTATATCCTCTAGGTTTGTATACAACTTTGCAGATCGCAGAATTTTTTGGTACTACTGCCATAGCCCATAAATTGGAAGAATTTTGCCACTCCCCTATTTTTGGGATCAAAAAATCGAACCATATATTGATTTTCGGACAGAATGAAAAATTGATAAGTTCAAAGTTAGAAAGATTAGGACTTCGCGTCTCATACATTGAACTTTACAAACCAGACCCCCTGGATCAAGTTTTTCATTCAATATTCATAGTGCAGAACCTATTGCTCCTATTAGCAGAAAAATATGGATACAGCGAATTACAATATCTCCTAAGGCAGGACATATTGAAGACTTCATCGGGTATAATTTACAGTGTTTAGCACGAAAAAAAATATATAAAGAAACCTTCTAGTTCTGGGATGACTTCCCAACCAAAGGACAATCGCATACCATAGTAGTAAAACTAGAAGGCAATAAATCTAGTTCGCGAAATTCGGTAAGGCTGTAATTGAAGTTTCAGAATATATGTAATAGATAGGGTGCAATATTAACCTAAAATCACGATATTTTTTTCTTGAAATAAATTTACTATCCTTGTATTCAATACCAGTAAAACGAGTAATTTTGCATATTATTTCTTAATAACTTGCTCATGGTTCAAACGTTTATTTAGCATTTTAAGAATATACCTGCACGATAATGACAATTGCGCTGGTGACGGGAACTAGACCGGAGATAATAAAGATGTTCCCCATTATGAAGTTATTTGATTCAAAGTTAATAGAATATACTTATATTCATACGGGTCAACACTACGACCATAAACTCTTTCTTAAATTCATTGAAGAATTTGGTATTCGCAGACCTGATTATTCTATATCCGTCAAAGAATCAAATCCAGTAGACCAAGTCTCGACAATTCTCAGGAAGATGGGTGCAATACTCAATAAATTGCAACCCTCAATAATTTTAATCGAGGGAGACACAAATAGTGTACTTTCTAGTGCCCTAGCGGCATTAAAATCTAGGATTCCAATAGCGCATGTCGAATCAGGATTAAGGAGCAACGATTGGAGGACCGTTGAAGAGCACAACAGGCGAATCGTTGACCATGTCTCTGATATTCTATTTTCACCTACGGAGACCTCAACCAAAAATCTTTATGACGAACACGTTTATGGTAAAATCCACACGGTCGGAAATACGATAATCGACGCAATCAATCTTTGCTTAAGTAAACAATTTCATCATGATCACATGACTGGGGATAAAAGCATTCTTGCTTTAGGTGTTGATCCAGGGGCCTCAGATAATTTTATCTTGATTACTATGCATAGAGCAGAAAATGTAGATAATCTAGGTAACTTAAAGCAGATATTAACGGCACTTTCTGAATCGAAACTACATTATATCTTTCCAATGCACCCACATACACAGAAGAGAATCAAACAACATGGATTAACAAGACATGTAGGTAGGAATATAAAAATTATTGATCCCCTTGGTTATTTGGAATTTCTACGGTTACTTAGAAACTGTAGCTTTGTCGTCACCGACTCTGGTGGAGTCCAAGAAGAGGTAACGTCTCCAATGATAAATAAAAGAGCATTGATTTTGCGTGACTGCACCGAGAGACCCGAATCAGTTGAATCAGGTCATTCCGTGCTATGCAAAATAGAACACAAGGCGATTCTAGAACAGGTTAAAATTCTTGAGATGAATCGTTCTAAAGGGATGCCATCGGTTAGGTCTCCCTATGGATCTGGAGATACAGCAGCTAAAATTGTTAAAATTCTAGAAAAAAAATACGCTTAGAATAATAAAAATTTTTTCTCATTTAAAAAGTAAAATATGATAACCCGATTCAGCTGAATTATTGGCATCCCATACAAGTATAGATGATAATGAATCAGAGTTTTTGACAATATTTGAAAAGTGCGACGCCCTAATCATAGCACTAAGAACCTAAAGGCAAAAGAATATTCTCTGAACTTTGAGTAAGATTTTATATGCTCTCCAATGGATAAAAATTAAGTTTAACAAGATTCAATAATAAATAAAATGCAACTGTCTCGATTTACTCTGATTGAAGATAATTTTGTCCTATTATTAGACATGTTACAAGGAGCCTCAAACTGCTTTTTTTTAGTTTTAAAGTCCAGTTATAGGGAAATTATATAAATTTATATTATGATTTAATCACTCAGATCCAAACGAAAACTCTTGAGTAAGATGCAAGTCAATACTCTCACATCTATCATGGTTATACTGCTGGCAGCTTTCATTTTATTTTACCCATCACAAGGTTCGAGTACCAAAGAGCAGATATTCACTAGAGGCAATCCCAAGAACCCTGAAAATGAAACCAAAGTAAACAAAATTGTTGATTATAATGAGACCTCAATAGCCTCTATGTTCAGGTTAAAGGAAAGTGTGGGAAACACCACCATAAATTCAAAACCGATGTATATGAGGGTCGATAATGAATCTAAAATCATCAACTTCAGTTTCCCAATGTTAGAAAATAAATCACTAATCTCGTGCAACAGTATTTTTAAATGTACATCCAGCTCTTCAACAGGATGGAAAGATGGCACGAGCTTCAAGATCTCAACGAATACTACGAACAAAACATGGTCATCAATTTATGGTAAAGAAATAGATGTAAAAAAAAATAAAGCTTTCAAACTAGTAGCGCACATGAAAATCAACAAATGGGCTACAGAGTCCCATGTAGTCTTAGAAGGATTTAATAAAACTGCAAAGCATTGGAATCAAATCAAGTACTGTTCTCCTCTCACTGATGCACCTTTGGAATGGCAAGAATATAGCTGTATTTATACTGTTCCTGATAAGATCACTAAAATAAGACCGGTATTAAATGCAGGATGGTCATCCCAACCAGGTAAAGAGGCTACCACTTGGTATGATTCGGTATATGTCATCGATTTGGGAAAAACCTTCGTAATTGATCCGAATCTTAAGATAGAACTCGTTGCGAGTGGTCTCAAAGAACCTACAACCATGGCGTTTTTAGGAGCAAACGAGATTTTAGTTTTACAAAAGGATAATGGAACGGTGAGAAAAATTATAGACGGTAAAGTACTGCCGAAACCGCTTATTGATGTGCCAGTTGCGACAAGTAATGAAAGAGGAATGTTAGGGATTGCTGTATCCAGAAATGAATTTAATAACCGTACCTATGTGTTTTTGTATTTCACTGAAGCTGCAACAGGTAGAGACGGTGACGACGTCGCCACAAAGACAGATCCTCTAGGAAACCGTCTTTACAGATATGAATACATTAATGGCAATTTGGTAAATCCGAAATTGCTTTTAGATTTGCCAGCATCGCCTGCTGATTATCATAACGGAGGAGTGTTAACGTCAAGTACCGAAAAACAAATCGTCTATCTCGTCGTTGGTGATGTTAATCATATCACCAAAGCCGTAAATAATAAGACAGGGGCAGAACCTGATGGTTCAAGTGGGATCTTGCGTCTTACATTTGAAGGTAAACCTGTAAATCCGGGCATCATAGGCGATACCTACCCACAAAATTTGTACTATGCCTATGGACTAAGAAACAGTTTTGGCATAGCTTTTGACCCTGTTACTGGAAATCTATGGGATACCGAAAATGGTCCTGATTTTGGTGACGAAATTAACTTGGTGGAACCGGGATTTGACAGCGGATGGAGAATGGTACAAGGTGTTTGGACTGTAGATGGAGGAGAAAAGAAAGGACATTTGGCATTACAGGATCCAACTAATTTGGTGAATTTTGGTGAAAGAGGCAAATATAGTTCCCCCGAATTTACCTGGAATCATACTGTAGGTCCAACCGCTCTTAAGTTTCTGACAACTGACAAACTAGGGAAGGAATATGAAAATGATATGTTTGTGGCGGATTCGAACAATGGAAGGATCTACCATTTTAAACTGAATCACAATAGAACTGCACTCTCTCTTCAGGGACCACTAAAGGACAAAATTGCCGACAGTAGTGATGAACTAGATAATATTATATTTGCTCAAGGTTTTGGTGACACTATCTCTGACTTACAGGTCGGACCAGATGGTTATCTGTATCTTGTCAGCCACTATATAGGAAAAATATACAGGATAGTACCTCAGCACTTAAATGAATGATGGCGAGATGAAATAGAATGAATCGAGTTTGTCAGAAATCTAATCAAATTCTCAACCATAATATATCATGGTTACTATCCTCTGATATCAGAATTAAAAGTGGGCAGAATAAAGGCGCTCTTTACGGTTGGAAAAATCTGAATCCGGTATCGTTTCCATTCATATATAGCGAAATTACAGGTTATGCAACAACTACTTTCTGTTGGCTGTATTCACAATTAGGCAACACTTTTGCTTTACAGGCGGCTAAAGAATCAGCCGACTGGATAATAAGAAACATGCGTTCCCATCTCTTGGTTGCAAGAACTTGCATATTGGATGATTCTGATGATCTCTCCAATATGTTATATGCGTTTGATAACGGAATGATAATGATAGGCTTACTAAATCTGTACAAGTTAACCAAGGATTCAAATTTATTATCCAAAGCTGAAAATATGACAAATGCTATAATTAAACGATTTTTTGATGGTACAAAGTTAATCGCTCGTGTGAGTGATAAGTACAAGCCAGTAGACAATAATAGTAATATAAATAACGATGGTCGCAAATGGTCAACTATCTCAGGTGCCTACCATTGCAAATTGTCCATAGGTTTATTGGAACTGTCACGACTGACTAAAAATAAATTATATGCGCAAGTTTCAAATTCAATTTGTAATCATGCCATAACACTTCAAAAATCAAATGGCCAATTTATAACCAATCCAGATTCAGATATAACATATATTCATCCTCATCTTTACTCTTGTGAAGGACTCATTTACTCTGGTCTAAAACAATCCAATAAAGATCATTATAGGGCCGGATTAAAAGGAATCATATGGACCATGGATACGTTAGATGCCAGTCGTACAGCTGGCCTAACAGGCACCACAAGAAGTGATGCCGTTGAACAGTCTGACTGCACCGCTCAACTGTTACGCTTATTGATTCTTTGTCATTCCCAATTAAAAAAATCTCTTAATAATTCTAAATTAGATAATATTGTTAATAAATTGCATTCACGACTCTTAGATTTCAATACATCTGTTGGTAAAGACATGGGAGGAATGAAATACCATCTCGGTTTGAATTCAGTATGCAGCTGGTGTACTATGTTTTCGATACAGGCTTTGGCGCTTTGGAGAACCAACCATTCCAAAAATTTAGGGTGGATGGATTACTTTGTATGACTTTCATTTTGATAAATATTGCAATCTTTACTCATTTGTAGTACTGGATCTTAAGAGTAGTTTCTGGAGTCCATAAATTTCAATCCATCTCAATTTAGAGTAAATTAAAGTTGCACGTTCATCCATAAAACCAGTCTATTATTTTTTCAATTATGTTAGATTTTGTAAAAATTGGCCTGGATAATTTATTAGGCATTAATTCTATGAAAAATGATCCATCCGTCTTCTGGATGATATGTAATTTCATTAAGAGTAGGTAAGTAACGATAATAGTAGTAACTATTCCTATAATGTAACTTACATTTAATGTCGAGAAGAGGAAGGCCAGAGATACGGGTATGAAAAATGTGAGGGCCAGAGGTTTCCAATATATAGGCATTCCAATTCTGTTAGCTACTATTATTGAGACAATAAACCCTATTACAGAACCGATTGTATATGAGATAGCGACTCCTGTCATTCCAAATATTGGCACAAATGTGAAGTAGAGAATAGTCCTTGGAATATTTGTAGCAAGACTAATAGTCAAAGTATGTCGATATTGGCCCTTAGAGAAAACCAAGGTTTCAATTCCAGACAGAACAATAATTGGAAAGGTTGACAGCAATAAGATTTGTAGAGAAACGTATCCTTTTTCATAGGTTGGGCCAATCAAGTTCATAATGTCACTTGAATAAAAGATAATTGAGCAGGATAGAGGTACCGCGATAATGGCACCAATTCTTATTGTTTGCCACACAAATTTTTTTCGGCCGTCTTGCATGGAACTGAGCGCTGGTAGAGAAATTGTGTATATAGAGTGTATTATCGCGTTTATAGCGTTAGCTATCGCCAGTGCGATAAAATATACACCAGACTGGTGTGATCCATAGGTACTATACAAGACTAGTGTTCCCAAATCAATTCCCAAAGTTGTAATTAGGACAGGGATCCATACCACCAATCCACCAACCAAAACGCTTTTGGACGCATTTCTTAGAGTTACTGTGGTTTTCTTCAATTTACTGGTTGATTTAAAGACCTTAACTATGAAAATGCCCAAGAGAACAGAAGATAAAACCTGGCCAAAAAGTGTATATCCCAAAGTTAGACCAAAAATCCCATAACCCATCAATACTAATGGGAGAGCCAAAATAACTTTAGCTATAGAGGAGATGATTATTATTATTGGCAGTATTTTTGTTTTAAGAGAAGCAACAACTATAGAATATAATACAGTAAAGATCGCGTACGACATTATCATTAAATCCACCACAATTATCAAACCGTAACTGATACCAAAAACGTTGGAAAACCAATCTTTGAAAAATAGAATTATAAAACATGAAGCCAAGATGCTAAATATTAAAAAGGTGAAAGAGATTTTTACAAAAACCTCAGCATCTGCTACCCTGTGTTGCAAGAAACTCTTTCCGACAAACTTCTGAATGCTGCTGGGAAGACCAATGACTGCTATATTTCCGAATATTACTGAAATTGAAACCAAAAGTGAAAATGTTCCTATAACCTCACTGGTAGTAATCCTGGCCAATATTATCAAGAAGATGTAGCCAGAAATCATAGACAAAATTAATTGAATATAGAGATAAATTGCACCTTTCCCAATCTCATTTCTTATCATTTTTAATCAACTTCATGTATTGTTTAATGTGCAATTGAACTTCCTTAGGCTTTAAACCCATCTATAAATGCATTCTAGTAAATCAATTCAAAATGGATTGTTATATCATTGTTACAGGTCATTCATTTCTCTTTGTCATCCTTTGGCGTTTTATGTATTACCAGGCATTGCGTTACTAGGTGTTGCCGCATACTTCCTGAGGAACGGCTTACATTTGTTCTCTATCACTGAGGAGATCTCTACCAATAGGATATTGATTTCCATGGGAATAGTCGTGGTCGGAGCGATTTTGCTGGCTACGGGTGCTATTGTGTATACTTTAATTGCCCTACTCAAAGGTATGATAAAATATTAATATGATTATTTCTAGATCTATGCCACCTTCGTGATATAAAAGTGGTAACAATTTAAAGATAATAGTGAATTAAAGTATTATCACAGATTTTCCAGGATATCTCCAATGGGGTTGACGGTATTAGGTTACCTGCTACTTGAAGCCAATGCATAATATAACATCAAGCGGTGATGTAAATTTTAGGTTCTAATATCAAAGCATATATAAAATTTATTTTTCATTAAGATTATGAGTCATGACTTGGAAACAAATGTATCATTCATTGACAGAATATTTTCATACATTAATTTTTTAAAAAAATATATTGTTTTCATGAATCTATACAGGAAAAGGTACAGGAACTTCCTGTCAGTAATAATTCATGTTTTGAGAAATGATTATCCTTTTAATGCAATTTGCCGTACTGGTGATAATATCAAGATTAGCAGCTATCAGGAGGTATATAATAATTTGATTGAATTGGACATTGATGCATCTCAGGATTTAGTTTATTTTAAAGGACTAACCTTTCATGGTGGAAAAAGTAATGGAGATATTCTAAACATATTTCAGAAGAACGAGTACTCCTTCCTTCCAGTAACTGATAAGGAAGTTATTGACATAGGAGCAAACATAGGTGATTCGTCAATATATTTTGCTAACAGAGGTGCAAAATCTGTCATAGCCCTCGAGCCTGACAGAATCAGCTATGAATTCGCGGTTAAGAACATATCCATCAACGGTTATTCAAATACTATAAAATTAATTTTGGCTGCATGTGGTTCGAAGGACAAATTTATGTCTGAAAATGAACTGCAATTCATCACTCTGAAAACGTTGATTAAGAAATATGGTTCATGTCCCAAAATATTAAAAGTAGATTGTGAAGGTTGTGAATATGATCTTATTTTGAATGCATCGATAGATGACTTAAGTAGGTTTTCTCATATCCAGATAGAATACCACTTTGGATACCAAAATTTAAAAACAAAACTAGAAGAATGTGGTTTTGAGGTGACTTGTACCAAACCTTCATTGTTTGTTCCTATGAATAAGAATAGAACATCTAGACTGATATTAAATGGGAGGATGAGTCAGTCTAATAAAATGTATATGGGATGGCTATATGCTACCTCTAAGAATTTGTAGTTTCCACGTCAATTATCAACTATCCATCTAATTTGGCCGTTGCTCTTGCTATTTTGGTTACGCGATTGCTAAGTATTGGTTGAGAGCAGGAGGTCTTGTTACATTATTATCCTTTGTGCCTCATGATAAATTACTATTAATCTAGTTAAAGGTTGAACTTTGTGCTGGCACGACATGATTTAAATTTAATGGTAATTACCTTATGAAATTATTAGATTGATGCCCGAGATTCTGTGCCCGGAGTGTGATGAACCAATAAGAATTAGTGTTACATCGTGTGCTTGTCCTAAAGGCCATAAGTTTACAATGATAAATAATATAATAGATTTCTTGCCAAATATACATGACGAAACTCTAATTGAAGAAGAAAAACATTGGGATCACTATGCCAAAAAAGGAACGGCGAATATAGAGCCCAACCCATATATAAAATCAAAGATTCTTAGGGATTACGAAAGCTTATTTTACAGATTTATAACCAATGAGTGGCCAGATTATTCCAAAAAAAGTATCTCTATAGCTGAGATAGGTTGTGGATATGGTTCTGCATTAAGATTCCTGACAGGAATAAAATTTGCAAATGTTGACTATATTGGGATTGATATTTCATTGCAATCGATGTTAATGTGTGAGAATAGCAACCCCTTTAAGCCTAATTGGAATGTTAGATTTGTTAAGGCTTCTGCAAATAACAGCTTATTCAAAGAAAATACTTTAGACATGGTTTTCTCTACTTCGGCATTGCACCATCTTCAGGTTATTGATGTCATTAAATGGACTTCAAATTCCTTAAAGAGTGGTGGACTTTTAATTATCAATGAACCGAGCGACGTGAATCCTTTCGCCAAATTAGGTAGAAGATTTGTCAAAGATTTCCATACAAAGGGGGAAAAACCGCTTCATCCCTTGAAAATAAAAAAAATTGCTAACGAGTACAATCTTCAATTAAAATACGAAAAGGGCTTACATTTCCTTTCGGGGCCTCTGATGTATTTTGTGGAAATTCTTCGTCTTCCTGCTCCTCTATCGGTACTTGCATTTTTTGTGAGCAAGTTTTTTGATAGTCTTATAATCTCGCCTTCTTGGAATTATAGTTTTGTTCAAGTATACAGGCGCATATAATAATTTATTCTAATATTAAGCGATTAGTATACTAAAAATTGCATGGGTCATTTTAGAGCATATTGCTAGGTAATGGAATAGCTGAATTTTAGAAAATGCAATGGTCTTTGATAAGTTGATTGGCTACAAGTCTATCGTTACTTACTGCTCGATATATTTGCAAAATAACTAAATGTTTAAGAAGTGTACGTTAAGCTACAGTTCAAGTATGGTAGAAGTAGTATTCGTTAGATCAGCAATGTATGATGCTAGGGTTGCTAGAGTCATTAGCTCCTTAAGTAAACAATATTCCTCTATATTTCTTTTCTGGAACAGAGAAGGCATTCCGAAAGACATTAAACAAAAAATGCTACAGAAGGTGTTCAATCCTGGTTTACACTTGCATATAATAATTTTCAATTTAAAAGGGCCCTACGGTAGGCACATGCTACGGTATTATATTCCCATGATATTGTATTTGCCACTATTTTGGTCTTGGGTCTTTGTTAACTTGGCTATCTACAGACCCAAAATTGTTCATGCATTTGATTTAGACACAGTCTTACCTTGTTATATCTATAAAAAACTCTTTCGAAAGAAATTGATCTTTGATATTGTCGACAGATATGGAATGACATACATTCCCAAAAAATTTCACAAATTATATTCGATGGTTAATCTGATCGAGGAAGAATTTAGCAAGAAATCAGATATTTTAATGACGCTATCAGAAAATGTATTAGAGTCGTTTAAAAACATACCGAGCAAAACTTCGGTAATTCTTAATTGTCCAGAAGATTATTTCAGCAAAAAGGAAACAAGACTGGATGGAACCTTTGTATTGGGTTACAGCGGCGGTATTAGAAAAGGAAGAGGCCTAGAACAAATCGTTACTGCATTAATAAATCTTAATAATGTGAAATTATACCTTTATGGTCCCGTAATAGACAAAAAATTATTTGATGAGATTAACACGCTTGTCAATGTAGAATATAAAGGATTTCTTCGAATTCTAGATGACTATCACACCGCTATAGTCAATGCTGACGCAATAATAGCCATTTACACAAAAGAAACAGAGTCGCACGAAATTACAATGCATAATAAAACCTTAGAAGCTATGATGGGAGGAATTCCAATCATCACCAATCTGTCTCCTCAACTTGTTAAAGAAATCGGATTCGGAATTATAGTTGAATATGGCAATATAGACCAAATTAGATCTGCTATTTTGAGATTAAGAGATGATCCAGAACTGCGCAAAAAATTAGGTGATAATGGGCGTAAGGCGTTCTTGCAAAAATATAATTGGAGTATCATGGAAACGAAATTGTATGAAGTATACGATAACTTGCTCTAAACATACGTCAATTGACATTGTATCTAACCAATCCCAAAATTTACATAGTTATCTGCAGAATAGGTACCGTCTTCACACATGATTTGATTTTCAGCAATTACTAATAAGCGGAACTTCACAAATGGGCCTTGTGCGTTTGCTGACTAATATTATATGTATGATAAGAAAAAATATATTTTTTCAAAATGATATCATTACCGGACGACTTAATAATATTAATCAAGCAACCCATGCCGATATTATCCAATCATGTTACGTAACAAGCTCCTCAAACTGTACAGTGAATAATTTAGCTTACGTACACAAACTTCAGGGAAAACAATCCAGTCTTCCATACTAAACTTATAAAACGTAAGAATTTATAAAATATCAATAAAGTATGAAGCAATTAACACTGGTCGGAATTCTAATTCTATTAATCATATTTAGCATATCTTCGTTTTCATTTTCAACCTCTGATTGGAGTACCCTAAAGGAGCTGCCATCGAAAAGAACCGAGCTATCGGCTGTCGGATTAGGCCACAGCATTTACGTCATAGGAGGAGTAATGAAAAGAGGAACAGCTGACTTGCTGGAAATTTATGATACAAAAACTAACACATGGAAAGCAGGCGATCCTCTGCCTCAGAAACTCAATCATGCTGCTGCGGCCTCATTTGAAAACAAAATCTATGTCATTGGTGGCTTTAATGACACTGGAATGCCAAGCAATAATTTGTTTATATACAATCCAAATACTAACGTGTGGATACAGGGGGCAAATATGCCAACAGCTAGAGGTGCATTAACTGCAAATTTTGTCAACGGTATACTTTATGCAATTGGTGGTGACGGAACTAGGCTTTACAACTCAGATGGCAAATATGATCCTCAGGGGATATTGCCAGTAAATGAGGCATATGATCCAAAGACTAATACATGGACGAAAAGATCGCCAATGCAAATACCGAGAGATCATTTGGCTTCTACAGTGGTCAATGAAAGAATCTATGTCATTGGTGGTCGAGAACCCATAGGAAAAAGCGCTCTATTTAGGAATCTTGACGCCAACGAAATGTACGATCCTAAATCAGATACATGGCAGCTTCGTCAATCTATGCCTTCATACCGGAGCGGATTGGCATCTACATCAATCGATAGTAAAATCTATGTATTCGGTGGTGAGAGTCCTGAAAGAACCTTTAATAATAATGAAAAATATGATCCTAAATCAGATTCTTGGACATCATGTGAACCCATGCCAGAAGCGCGGCATGGATTAGGTGCCGTTTCTATTGATCATAAAGCATATCTTGTCGGAGGTAATTTGAAACCAGCGGGCAATGGAGACAATAGGAATGAATTATTTAACTCAAATTGTTGAAGGTTAAAGAACCTTATAGGGACATTTAATATCTTAAATTCAATTTTTTACAGACGAATACAATGTTATTTTTTTTCAAATTATTACTTAAAGCTATAAACTATCGAGCGGTTTTGAAAGTCCATCTATTACGTACGGGTATGATCCTCAAGTGAGAAACCCGATTGTGAGTTTAGTATGACCGGTTATTTTATTTAGTTTGATATTATTTATACCAGTGTTATTAATATCTAATGTAGGGAACTATCGTTTTTTATTGCTAAGTCTGTTACCATTATCAAAAAGAATATGTAATAATTATTCAAACCTATGATACAGGATCAATTGCCCACTATTCTGTAAATGGTCCCGTCGTATCCGAGTATGTACAGATACCCATCTGGACCAACTTCAATATCTGTAATTACTCCAAAACCTTGACCAATTATGCTGCTTTTGCTCTCGTCTGGTATGTCAGCTGTATGATCGGAAAGTGGACCATCCAGCTGCAAGCTTGTTCTTTCTCGATTTAAGTAAAAATTGTAGAGATAGCCATCGTTAAACTCACCAATAAATATCGTATTTTCATATTTTTTTCCTAATTTGTCCGAGTCCAGGAATTTGAGATCAGTTGGTCCAATGGTCTGACTCCACACGAACTTTGGGTCGCTATACATTCCATTACCATTAAAGGTTACAAATTCTTGTGTGAGACCCAACCCTAGATGTGCGGAACCCATTACCAGTTTCCATCCACTGTTAAAACCGGGCCTTACAAGATTTATCTCATCATTATCGTCAACACCATTTTCTGTATCCCAAATATCTCCTGTAACAGGATCAAAATCGAATCCAAAGCTATTACGTATTCCATATGCATAATACAGCCTTAGAGGAGTGGAATGTCCAAGTATACCCTCACCTACAGGTTTTCCGCTTTGGGTTACCCTTAATATGCCGCTGGTACCATCTGCTAAAGGTCCGTTTCTAATGTTTTGAACTTGGCCGCTTCTTTGTCCAACATCACCTATTGAAACATATACATTTTTGTCCGGTCCAATTACAATTTTTCCTCCCGTGTGATTATTCACTTGTCCGCTCAAGGCTTTAGCGGGCAGATCTAATAATAAAACTGGGTTTACAAGGTTATTGTCTACTAGTTCATATCTATAAAGACGATTTCCAATTATATGCTTTCGATCGCCAACATCGTCAGCTTCTGTGTAGTAAAGAAAAACGTTTGTAGTGTGTCCACTTTTTGATACTGCGATTCCCAACATACCCCATTCAATTTGGGTACCGATATTTACTTTCAATAGTGGATGAGTTTGGAGTTTATCATTTATTATTCGCCTAACAGTCCCCTCATTTTTTTCCAAAACCAAGATGTCATTATCACCTACAAATGCCAGCCCAGTAATAGGTGGATGAAGTTTACCATTATTTTTAAAAATAACTTGGGCCTTAAGATTTGGGTCATTTAGTGTCGGACCTGTCTTTGACGGTATTGCCATTTCTTTGGCTCCAGCTGGACCTTGGATAAGGGCATTTGTCCATATGGAAATAGCCATTAAAAACAACAGAGCTACTACACATGTGAATATATTATGATCCATTATAACTGCGTCGACCATTTTCCTTAATTGAGTAATATAATGATTAGTGCGAATGACATTTCATCATAAATTGTAGGATCGTGAAATTCGACCATTGGCAAGAATAAAAGGAGCAAATATTGCAGAAAGAGTGAATGGAAGAACGAGAATAGAGCATCCCAGCACCTTTTGTTATTCGTTAATATTGCTCTACTGCGTGATTAACAGGTTTTCTCCGAAAGTTCGGCGCAATGTTAACAGCAAGTAGATCCATAGCTGAGCGCTTCTTTTCAAAATCACAATTCATAAATGCCGGCACACAAGGAGCATATTTTTTTATAGCCGTTAAGAGCTCTTATAGAGAAGTATGCTGTCATTCCCGAAATCTAAAGAAAAAACAGTAGTGGATAATGGAGTTTATACGATTCGAGATTTGAACCTGTTCGACTCCAATGGAAGAATTGTATTCACAATAAGCACTACGTCTCTAAAACCCGGTCAACAAACCCTCGGACATAAGCATGCTGATCCAGAAGTATATGAATTTGTTGATGGTTATGGAATGATGATCCTTGATAACTCTACGGTAAATGTCAAATCTGGTGAATTCGTATATGTGGAAGGCTCAAAACATCATAAAGTCATGAACCTTTCAGCGGTGAATGACTTGGTATTCAAATGCTATTTTCATGGCGAGATTCGCAGACCTCATTTAAAGTGACACTGATATACTGTGGCATAGGCGTCATCCTTTGATCGACTTAAGATAGTAGATTAACCCGTCATCTATTGATATTTTTGGACTCCATCCCAAAATGTTCACAGTTACTGAAGGGTCTCCGATAAAAGTATCAACATCATATTGTCTTTTTGGAAGATATTTTATACATGATTTTGAATTTGTTAATTTAATTATTTTCTTGGAAAGATCAATAAGACTGATAGATTTACCGGTAATAAAGTGTAGGGTCCTGTATTGTATTTTTTCATTATTAATGATTTTCTGAATCAACGCTAATAAGCCCTCAACGGCATCGGATAGATGTACAAAATCAAATATTTGATCCCCCCCATAAACAGTAATATCCTCATTTGTTAATGCCTGCCTAAAAAATCGTGGAACTACCCTGTCTGGGTGATCATTTAGGCCCCCATATACATTGGAAAATCTGACGATATAAGTTCTTAAATTATAGTTATTACCATAGCAAAGAGACAAATACTCTCCTGCTGATTTCGTTGCCCCATACACGTTGATAGGTTTTTGAGGATCCGATTCTTTCGCAACTTTCTGAGAGTCCCCATAGACCTCCCTTGAGCTTCCAAATATCATCCAACACTGGGGATTTTTCCTTCTTATCGAGTCTAGCATATTAGTCGTTCCAATAATATTAGTCAAGACAGTTTTATACGGGTCATTATACCCAGCTACAACCCTTGATGTTGCAGCTAAATGTATGACTCCATCAATACTACAAATAATTTTTTCTAACGATACCCGATCGAGAATATCTTGTCCATTTTTAATATCATATCCGACAACATTAATTTTTTTTTCTTTTAATTTTATTGATAATTCTTTACCTATGAGACCTTCACTTCCTGTTACGAGGATAGTATGATTTTTCAATATCAAAAATGATTAGGTGTTTTTTATAAAAGTATTACGAAGATTCTGATATGAGCGACGTCTGAGCTGCGTCGATACTGTAAAAGAGAGTCAGATAAAAGCCCAAGACAATTTAGATAATTCAGCGTAATTTTATTCGCTTAACATGACAGTGAAGGTAATTAGCAATTACAATGATATCGATAATAATGCTTCTATCTTTACTTAATCTTTATTATATCTATCTCCACTTAATTGAAGACTTAGTAATTGCTTTTAATAATCCGAGTGCCCAAGCAAAAGAATACATACATCCAGCGAGAGGTGCTCCAATCCCATATAAGGCGTTTTGGTATAACACGTATCTCGATTGAAAAGAGCACAAAACGATCATAATCAGAATAAGTATAACACTAAGCATTAGTCCTACAGTTTCTGGAAACAACCTTGAATTATTAAATTGAGTAACAATCATAGAATATACCAAAAGCACCAATGGAGAAAATTCCAGAGTAAGAAGAGCTAATGTATCTCTTATTGCCCCTCGCCTGTTTTCTTGATAACGAGGTATCATAATTCTTGATATCTGATTATACATCCAATTCCAAGATCTCAGCGCATCCGTTCGTAAATAAACTTCTCCCCTAATCTGTTTGATTTTGAATTTTAGTTCTTTGAGCCTCTTACCAATAAAAAAGTCGTTTTCAATGTCGTTTCTAAATGCTGAGTGAGTACCAATTTTTTTATAAACGTCTCTTTTAATCAGGTAATATGTTCCAACAAAATAAACTTTTTTGTTATTAGGATCATTAGCGTCTACAGGCGAACAAAATGTGTGCCTAAATATTGAATGCATCGGTAAAATGAGCTTTGTAAGAAAATTGTACGCCATTGACCTATGCACCAGATTCATAGCATCAAGTTTGTTTTCGATAAAATATTGAATAGCCAGCGTTGTTGTATTTCTCATGTGAAATGTATCAGCTTCAGTAAAAAGCAAGATTTCTCCATTTGATACCAAATATCCTTGAAAGATTGGCCAGTTGGTTCCAACCCAATCAGCAGGTTTGGATTTTAGGTCTATTACCTTTACTCTGTCATCATTCATACTGATTTGCTTAATAATATCAAGCGTCTTATCAGTAGAACCATCATTTACCAGTATCAATTCAAAATTTGAATAGTCTTGGTCCAGCAGACTTTCAACACATTTCTTAATGCGTTTTTCTTCATTCCTAGCTGGTAATATTATGCTAACTTTCGGTGGTGGTGAAAGAAACTTTACATTTTTTTCAATTAATTTAGGGGTATATCTGATTGATCTTATCCATAAATAAAACATTCGACCCCACATTCCAATAATTACAAGTAAAATTATGGTAATAAAAAAATTCAAATAATATAAATACATACAGTTCCTTTTTATTAAAAATATAAATACTTAGCGAGGAAATCTGGTGGATTATTAACTATTAAATTAAATTCGATAGCGATATCTAAATTATGAACGTCACAAACTCAAGATTAACAACTAGCGTAAATTTGAATTATATTACCATAACTGGTCAATCAAGTAGTTATATATTAGTAAATCAAGCTAGATCCTAATTTGTATAACTTGCCAGATAGTGTAGCTATAATAGGATTAGGTTTTGTAGGCCTCACCACTGCGTCGTTTTTTGCAAATAGAGGGACAAAGGTTTATGGGGTGGATAGTGACATAGAAAGGATCAAGGCAATAAAGGAAAAGAGGATTCCATTTTTTGAGCCAGAACTTGGTCACTTTGTTAAGAAAGCACTTTTGTTACAATTGTTAACGGTAAATAATGACTTACATCAAAGTGTTAAAAATTCAAAGTTTATCTTCATCTGTGTGGGAACACCTATGGATCAATATGGAAAGGCAGATCTTACAAGTATTACTAAAGTGAGTAAAGAGATAGGAACTACTATTAAGAACGTCAAAAAATATCAAGTTGTGTGTGTTAAAAGTACAGTACCTCCAAAGACAACAGAGTATAAAATTCTTACTCAGATTGAAAAGACAAGTGGAAAAACACCCTATAAAGATTTTGGAATTGCTTTCATACCAGAATTTCTCAGAGAAGGATGCGCGGTCAAGGACATGGCAAAGCCTCACAAAATTGTAATAGGGACGAATGATACAAAGTCTCTCTTATCTATTGATAGATTCTTCACGAAAATATATGGGGTAGGAATCCGTACCATTAAAACCAATATTATCTCTGCAGAGTTGATTAAGTATGCCAACAATGCATTTTTGGCATCCAAAATTAGCTTCATAAATACAATCGCAAATATATGCAATTATCTCCCTGGCACCGATGTCGACGTTATTGCGAAAGCAATAGGAACAGATCCTCGGATAGGGAATCAATTCTTGGTCGCCGGTCCAGGATATGGTGGATCTTGTCTTCCAAAAGATCTTTCTGGATTTATAGAATGCTGTAAGGAAACTGGGTATGAGCCTATTCTCTTAACAGCCTTACAGGAAGTTAATAAAAAACAAATCACTATCATACTGAATATTTTAAAAAGAAGACTAGGAACTCTTAAGGGTAAATCAATATCAATTCTTGGAACATCCTTTAAAAAAGATACTGATGATATCAGAGAAAGTGTTTCTATCAATTTAATAAGAAAATTAAAAAATCTTGCCAACGTTAATGTTCATGATCCAAAGGGATTGGACAACACTAAGAAAATTTTTGGAGATTCAATAAAATATTCTAATTCAATTAAAGACGCAATAACTGATTGTGACTGTATAATAATCATGACCGAATGGGACGAGTACAAGGGAATTACCCAGAAACAAATTTTAGAGAACAATAAAAATAGGCTTGTTCATCTAGTAGACACAAGGAGACTATTAAAAATTAAAAAAGCTGATAAAATTGATTATGTCGCTCTTGGAAAAAGCTTTTCATTGTAAGTAATTTTGAGGGCGTGCCAGTACGTCTCTGGATTGCCTACATCAAGGAATAAATCCTCATTGTTCATCCTGACTGCTAACACTTTGTTTTTATTTGAAGCCAGTAATGTACCGATACCGTCGGTTAATTGTATTTCATTGTTTATTCCCGGGGCTGTTTTTTCTAATGCGCTAAATATTGAGTGATCAAAGACATAAACTGGCATTATAGCCAAATTGCTTTCTGGTCTAGATGGTTTCTCAACAATAGACTCTACAAATATCGAGCCGTTCTGGTTATCTCTACCTGTTATTACTCCATATCGCTGTGGCTCGTCAACTTGACATACCAAAATAGTAGACAAGGAGTGTAGCTGATCATGTGTTTTAATTAAGTCAAGTACATAGCGTCTTGTTTTTGATAAAATCAAAGTGTCCCCTGCGTGAACCAAAAAAGGTTCATTTCCAATAAGAGATTTTGCCAATGAGACTGCGTGACCAAAGCCTTTCGGCGTAGGTTGATTAAGCCAGGATATATGGGAAGAAGATACTTTATCATAAAAGGTAGACAGCTCCTCAGCATAGAAAGATTTATCTTCTCTCTTAAGCTTATCAACATAATTATAGTCGATACTAAAATGATCTTCTATCATTCTTTTATTGCGACCTCCAATAATGTAGAATTCACGAATGCCATACTCGAATAATTGTTCGAATATTAATTGCATTATAGGTTTAACTAGACGGTTACCGGAAACAGATCTGCTGAATACAGGTAGTAATTCCTTCGGTTGTTCCTTGGTAGTTGGAAGGAGTCGTGTCCCCGTACCCGCTGCAGGTATTACAGCCTTTAAAGGAAATTTCAATAAAATAAACTAAAGTAATATCTATAAAATGGTTTACATTATCAAGGTTTCGCATCTACAACAAAAAAATTTTAAGTTAAAACAACCGATCACATAAAATACTTCTCTAATCTTACACTTAAATTAGAAGCTGATGGAACTCAATTATGACTATTCAAATCCCTTTACTTGAATAATTTCCTTCACGTTTAATCCTTCGAGTCCTGTAATGAGAAAGAAGTAATTATACGATATTCTCACCAATGGTAGGTATCAATGCCTGGTAGCTCTTAAGGAGTCTGTTCTCCATCACCTTCCAATTATATTTTTCCAGAAACGCCCTACGCCCATTGTTCCCAAGTGTTGTTCTGAGTTCAATATTATCTCGCAGGGCAATTATTGCTTCCTTTATCTGGTTCACATTTTCATATTCTACTAATAGACCCCCTTCTGTCTCATGGATTATTTCATGTGCAATATTGGTAATTACTGGAAGACCGCACATCATTGCCTCTAAGATCTTGTTCGCCATT
>AR_comb_assmDRAFT_10234395_pt1 | contig 27794 bp, 22 predicted proteins | sample ArasoioldDNA_FD_10543 | JGI IMG/M metagenome (IMG submission 10543) | reverse complement strand
AACTGCGTGAAGGTGATCTCCTGGTACGACAACGAGTGGGGATACTCCTGCCGCGTGCGCGACCTGATCAACTACATCGCCGGCAAGGGCCTGTAAGAAGAACTGTCATCCTGAGGCGGGCGCATTTGGCCCGCCGAAGGACCTGGGCGAGCCGTGCGATGCGTCGCGTTTGTGCGACGCAGGAACCGCGCATTAGTCTCGCATCTTCATAAAGGAACGACCAGCCATGTCCAAGCTTTCGATTCGTGATCTCCCGTTGAATGGCAATCGCATCTTCATGCGCGTCGATTTCAATGTTCCGCTCGAAGACGGCCGCGTCATGGACGATACCCGCATCCGCGAAACTCTTCCCACCATTGAGTACGCGCTGAGACACGGGGCGCGGTTGATTCTCGCCTCGCACCTGGGCCGGCCCAAGGGCAAACCTAATCCGAAGATGAGCCTGAAGACCGTGGCCGAGCGGCTGCGAATGCTGCTCGACAAAGAACTGGCACGAGGAGAAAACGTCGGCTTCTGTCCCGAATGCGTGGGGCCCGAGGCGGAAGAAGTCGCCACGCAACTGGAAAAAGGACAGACACTTCTTTTGGAGAATCTTCGATTCCACGCCGAAGAGGAAGCCAACGACCCGAAGTTCGCGCGGCAGCTGGCCAATCTTGCCGAGTATTACGTGAATGACGCTTTCGGCTCCGCCCACCGTGCCCATGCTTCCACCGAGGGCATCACCAAATTCATAAAGCAGTGCGCCGCTGGCCTGCTCATGGAGAAGGAATTGAAATACCTCGGCAAGGCTCTGGAGCATCCGGAAGCGCCCTTCGTCGCGATTCTGGGTGGCGCCAAGGTCAGCGACAAGATCGGCGTCATTAAGAACCTTCTGAGCAAGGTCAACGTGCTGATCATCGGCGGCGGCATGGCTTACACGTTCCTCAAGGCGCAGGGTCAAGAGATCGGCAAGTCTCTACTCGAGGCCGACAAGGTTGACCTCGCCAAGAGCCTGCTGGAAGATGCGAAAAAACGAAACGTAAAGCTGCTCTTGCCCGTCGATCACGTGGTCGCGATGAAACCCGAAGCGAATGCGGTCGTGCAACAGATCGGAGAGGGCCAGCCGATTCCAGCCGACAAGATGGCGCTCGACATCGGCCCGAAGTCGATTGAGCTGTTCTCCGAAGAAATTTCCGATGCGCGGACTATCTTGTGGAACGGGCCCATGGGCGTGTTCGAAGTGCCCGGATTCTCCAAGGGCACGTTCAAGGTCGCGCACGCGGTCGCGGACAATGGCGGCGCGATCTCCATCGTCGGCGGCGGCGACTCGGTTGCGGCCGTGAAGGCGGCGAATGTCGCAGACAAGATTACGCACATCTCGACGGGTGGCGGTGCGTCGCTGGAGTTTTTGGAAGGAAGGAAGCTGCCGGGAGTGGAAGCGCTAACGCAGAAGAAATAGGGCAAGCTAGAGGCGATCGAGAGTCAGCCGGTCAGGTACGCCTTCAAAGTATTTTTGCAGTGCCCGGTGGAAAATATCGTCGTCACGAGATACTTGAGCAAACAGGGTCATAGACGATCTGAATTTTATGTCGTCCGGTGTCCCGAAGATGTCTGTGGCCGAACGCCCATTCACATTGAGAACTACCTGCGTGCACTCTTTGAGACGAGGGCCAAGGACTGGATGCTGAAGATACGCCTGGGCTTCGTCGCGGGACGAGATGGCATATTCGATCGAGGTCGGGCTTCGTCCCAAGCCTCTGACCTGCGGAAAGATGAACCACATCCAGTGCCCCATCTTGGTTCCGGCCTGCAATTCGGACAGTACTCGCTTGAAGATCGAGTCCTGGGCAATCACAAAACGCTCCAGATTGTATGAATCAGATGAACTGTTAGAACGTGAGGTATCCATGAACCCTCTCGGCGGATGAATCTATCGCAAATGGCGACACCTGAATAGAAGATCAAGCTCAAAACTAATAGCAAAAGGCGAACTCATGAGAAAAAAAGTAATGGCTGCCAACTGGAAGATGTACAAGACTCCCGACCAGTCTCGCGACTTCTTCCGTGACTTCCTTCCGCTCGTTGCCGGACACACGCGCGACGAGATCGTCGTCTGCCCGTCGTTCCTGAATATTCCCGCCGCTTTGGACGCAGCTAAGGGATCGAACGTGGCCGTCGGCGCGCAGAATGTGCACTGGAAGGAAGAAGGCGCCTTCACCGGCGAGACGTCGGTTGGCCAGTTGCGGGCATGGGGAGTCAATAACGTCATCATTGGGCACTCGGAGCGCCGGCAGTACTTCGGCGAGACCGACGATACGGTCAACCTCCGGCTGAAAACCGCGCTGGAAGCCGGTTTCACACCGATCTGCTGCGTCGGCGAGGTGCTCGAAGAGCGCGAGGCAGGGATGACCGACGATGTTCTGCGCCGCCAGTGCGTGCGGGCGTTTCATGCCATTTCTGTGAAGAAGGCCGCCAAGTTGGTCGTCGCCTATGAGCCGGTGTGGGCGATCGGCACCGGCAAGACTGCGACGCCCGAAATCGCAGCCGAAGCGCATGCGGTAATCCGTAACGAAGCCACCGAGATTTTCGGAGAGCAGTTTGCCAATCAACTACGAATCCTCTACGGCGGTTCGGTGAAGCCGGATAACGTGTCTTCGCTCATGGCGCAGGAAGAGATTGACGGTGCTTTGGTGGGCGGAGCGTCACTCGATGCGAAGTCGTTTACGGCGATTGTGAAGTACTAGCCGGCGCGTCCGACGGTGATGCGCTCGATTCGCGCTTTGACCGTGGCGGGCTAGTCCAGTTGCATTGGCTTCCACCCGCGTCGGACTGAGTTCCGCACCTGAAACGATTGCGAGCGAGCCTTGGTTGGATATGGCGGTTGTTCAGCTAAAGCGAAATGGCGCGCTCCCCCGGGATGCACGGGTTAGTACGCTCGAAAACAACTTGACAGCGCCGTCATGTTAAAGATAACGATGTTACGCCAACCCCCCCCGCTCTCCAGTTAAACTGCATTAATCGTAGCGACGGGGATAGAATGCTGGGCAAAGGTTGTCAATATGGGCGTTCGATTTGAATTTGATTCAGCAAACAAGATTCTAATGACCAGGCTGGAAGGGGAACTCACTGATGAACTGGCCAGAGAAACAGACGCTGGGATGCGCAGACATCTAGCCGAGAAGAGCCCGCATGTCCACATCGTGGATTGTTCATCTGTTACCAAGTTCTCGATGTCTGGCGAATGGGTTCGTCAGTTAGCGCGGCGCCAGCCTGCGCTTCATGGCGAGAGCTGTCGTCGCTTCTTCGTAATGCCCAGTACTGCAGGATTCGGTTTGGCTCGAATGTTCCAAATCGTTGGAGAGCCACACTACAGCTCCCTAACGATTGTGCGATCGCTGGACGAGATCCCTACAACGCTCTCCCTTGAGCCGCCCCGATTTGAGTCCTTAGAATCGATGTAGACCCCGTGCCGTCGCAGCTCAATGAGAGTGGTGGCGCTATTTCAACACAAATGCACATGTGAGCTTTGACATGCACATCTGTGATTTTCGTCACGCAATGTGATCTGGTCGAGTGATAAAAGTACGCACTAACCGAAGTTTGGGGCGCTGCAGAAGGTTGTGCGTATGTCGTGCCGAGCCTGCCGATCAGTCAATCAAAATGAGTTTCCATCAGAACTCAACATTCACTTTCCCGGTCCGGAGAACTTCGAGACGCCCACCGTTTGGGCATTCCCGACGCTTTTGGTTTGCTTGAATTGCGGCTTCACAGAATTTTTCATTCTTGATGCCGAGGTGCGAAAGCTTAAAAACCCCGGGTCCGCCGAAGAGGAGTCATTTAGTAGTTAGGAATCTCTGACCATCGAGCCACGCAGCCGCGATGCGGCTCAGTCTCGTGCCTACCCCTTTCAGGGTAATGATGCTATTCCGGAGCACGTTTTGACGTACGCTTGTCAACTGGCGCAATCGGGGCGTTTACGCTCATCTTCCCTTCGAGCAGGTGTTTTGAGCGCTATCGCGATTTTGCGTCAGCTATCGCGGAGAATCACTCTATGCCTCCTGCATCGTCCGGTGCGATACGGTAAGAAATCCGCCGGTTGTTGCGGACTGTCGCAACTGACAGTACCAAAACGAACCCTCCTAACTGAAAATGAAGAAAATAGGTGAACCCTCTAGCATGTCAGCCCGACCGTTTTCGGGTGCGTGTTCGAAGGCGTTGTGCGCGGCGTAAGGCTCGGGTGCTCGTGCCTTGCGGGCCTGAACTGGACTGCCGTATCCTTCGCAACACACGGAAAACGCATGTATAACAAGCGGACAACTCTTTGGTTCCTGGGGGTCCTGACCCTCATTGTGTCGGGATTTGCATTCGTTATCACGCGGCCGTTTGTTTATCCACTTGTGGCAGCGACTATCCTTGCCGTCGTCTTTTATCCCGCCTATGAAAGAGTCTTGGAATGGACAAAAGGAAAGCCCGGAAAAGCTTCTCTGCTGTCCACTCTGGCGCTGCTCTTTCTCTTTGGTGTTCCAGTCTTCATCATCATCGTTCTGGTCGCAAAAGAGGCCGTCACAGCAGCCCAGTACCTGACGCGACAGAGCGCGGAGCAGGGTGGATTTGCCTTGTTTGTGACAACCCTGGCGGAGCGCGGTCTAAGGTTCCTTGGGCGCTTTGTCGACCTCTCAAAGTACGACATTCGGGCGGTGGTTACTTCTCACGTGCAGCAAGCGGGCGTCTGGGTCTTGGGATCTGGAGCGCTAGTCCTCAGCAACTTTGCAAGCCTGATTGCGCAATCCCTTTTGGCCCTCGTGGTGGTGTTCTTCCTTTTCAGGGATGGCCGGGGCTGGATTCAACAGGCAGAAGAGTCCATTCCGCTGCCGCGGGGGCAGGCAAGAAAATTGTTTAGCAATATATCTGAGACCATTGTCGCTAACGTTCACGGCGTTGTCTCTGTGGGAGTAGCACAAGGTGTTTTGACCGGCATCGCTCTTGCCATCGCGGGATTGCAGTCTGCTCTCTTGCTCGCGCTCTGTGCTGCGTTTGCCTCGATTGTGCCTGTTGCCGGCGCTGCCTTGGTATGGGTTCCAGCCGGGCTGTATTTGATTTTTGCGGGATCGAGGTGGAAGGGCATATTCGTTATTGTGTGGGGAATCGCGGTGGTCAGCACTGCCGACAGCATTGTCCGGCCGTGGGTGGTAGGCGGGAAGGTACAACTACATCCGCTGGTGTTGGTGTTTTCAATTCTGGGCGGGGTGCAAGCGTTTGGCTTCCTGGGATTATTCTTGGGGCCGGTCATCGCTTCGGTTTTGTCGGTCTTGCTCGGAATGATTCGCGAGGAAGTCCGCGTCGATGACCCAAACCCACAACCGGTGGCGGCAGTCCAAAGAAATTGAAGCTCACTAAAGCAGCCATCACGTCAGACTGATGCGAAGCGACGACGCTGGGTCAACGAGTGCTATGGCGATATTTCAATAATTGACTGTTTCTCACAGGTCACGTTTGGTCGAAGGCCCAAACTAGTTCGGTCGGCCAAGCCACGTGTACTGCCATGAGATTGAAATGTTATCGAAGTTGCCACCGACGCGAACGTAGCTTCCCCTGCTAAAGCTCGCTTTGATGGACTGATGGCGGCTCACCGGAATGGCTGCGGTGAATCCAAGGCGAGAAGCCGTCTGCCTCGTAGCGGGATTCGATTTGCCGCCCACACTTGTTGTTCCCCCGAACCAGAAATTGCCGTCGAGCGACAACCAAAGAGTCGGCTTCCCGCGGTAATACTTCGCGTCGTAACTCAGGTGACCTTCGAATGAACCATATGGGCTTTTCGTTTGGGGCTGGGGCGTAGGAATCGAGAAGAATTCCTGGTTCGTGGTGAAGAAGACTGCCCCAGCGTAGGCATCGAGAACCCATTTCTCGCGAAAGCGCTGGGAATAGCCAAACTCGGGTTTGAAGACCCAGCGGTTAATCCCCCAGTTGATCAGTTTCGTGGGATCATACTGGCCAGTCGGGGCTAGTACTCTCAGGCTCGCGCCCAACACCACCTTCTGCTTCCACTTCACGAACTGCGAAATGGGCATGGCGGGACCACCCTTCAGATTCACGGAAACGCGAACTCCTGAATCGAACAGGCCGGAACGGTAAACCTGCTTGTCTGTGCCAAGCACAGACCCCTGAAATGTTCCTACGCCGTAGGGTAGCCACGCTGCGATGTTGGCGGAGCGGCCGAAGAAGCTGAAGGAATGATAAACGCTGAAAATCGGCACGCTGTATGTACCAGTGGCACCTGTAATGGGAACCACCCCGTTGAAATCCAGGCCTCCGTGGAAAAAGGAATAAGTCAGGTTGATCGCGTTGGAATGCAGCGGCGTGATCAAGTAGGCACGCGGCGCGAGATCTTGCGCCCAGCAGGAATGCAGGAACATCCCGACGAGAATCGTGAGAAACAACAATCTCATCATGCCGCTGCGGCTCTTTGCGATTTGGACAAAACGGTCACTCCTCACCGTTCCCCGAATGGCGAGAAACACACATTACTGCACCAGTTAACTGGTTCAACGGTAACTGTCACTTCTGACAGGGGCTGTCGGGTCAACTTGGCGATACCGGAAGCTCTGTCGACAATAGGCGACTTGACCTGTCGATGAGTTCGAGCCGTTAGAGCAACCTCAGCTGGTATAACCTCTGCGATTAAGATTAAGCCGCCGAGATCGCAGAGGGTTCGCGCGCGGAGTACGCAGAGAAAATCCCGCAGAATTGAGGTACTTCCGATGTTCAGAGGCGAGGCGTTTTCAATGGTTCCGCGTTACAATACTTGAAACTCAAGGGGAATTCTGATGACGCGTGGCCTGTTTCGCAACAAGATTGTTCATCGCAGCCTCACGGTAGTGTTCCTTTTTCTGGTGACACTAAGCGTCTCGGCGCAGTGGTCGTCGCCACAGCAGGAAGAGGGCGGCGTTCCCGCCTACAATGCAGCGCCTCCGCCGAAAGGCACCAAGCTGCCTCCGATCCTCGGCAAGTCTGAACTGTGGGGCGCTGACGCGCAGTATTCGTACCAGACGCATGCTTACGAACTGGCCGCCAAGATTCCCACCGTGCTCCATCAGCAACCCTGCTACTGCTATTGCGACCGCATGGGTCACAACAGCCTGCATAGCTGCTTTGAGAACACACACGGCGCGCAGTGCGCAACCTGTTTGAAGGAACTCTACTACTCATACCAGCAGCATCAGAAGGGCAAAACGGCCACCCAGATCCGGGCCGGAATTGTCAAAGGCGAGTGGAAGCAGTTCGATCTGCAGACGGCCGGATCGATCAATTAGTGCCGCGTTGTGAGCGATTTTGCGTGTTGGATTGCGCTTTCTTCTGCCGACTCACAGAACCCGGAACCATGGCTGCCGTTGCCCTCCACCCACTCTTTGGGTGATACTTAAATGCTCAGGTAACAAGCGCACTTGCAAGGAGTTCGCCATCACTAAGAGCACAGGAAGAGTCTTACACATGGCTCAGAAAGCTGCCCCCACCAAGAAGACGGTCACCGAGGACCCGCGTTATGTGCAGGCCCTGCAAAGCTACGAAACCGGCCTGCGCGCAATGCAGGAGCACAAGTTCGAGAAGGCCAAGCCACATTTCCAGAAGGTCCTCGCGGGACCCAGCAAAGAGCTGATCGACCGGGCAACGGTTCACATCAACATTTGCAACCAGCACCTGGAGCGCCCGTCCGCCAGCCAGTTCAAGACGTCGGAAGAACACTTCGACTACGCCGTCTCGCTGATGAATGTCGGCGACTACGTGGGCGCGCGCGAGCATCTGGATAAATTGCTCAAGCAGAACCCCAAGGCTGACTACGTGATCTATGGACTGGCGGCGCTCGAGTGTCTCACCGGTCACGTCGAAGATTCACTCCGGCATCTCGATGACGCTCTCCATCTGAATGCCCAACTGCGCTTCCAGGCGCGCAACGATTCGGACTTCCAGAATCTGGCCGAGGATCCGCGTTTCACCGAGTTGCTCTATCCCGACCCGGGCGCAGATCTGGAATCCGACGATTCCATTGGTGAAGAAGACCCGGTCTAGCCCCAGTGCGAGGACGACCCTGATGGAAACCAAGACGGCGGGGTCTGCAACACGGGAGAGAACCGCCCGGACCGCGGACTTGCGCGTTGTGGCCATCGGCGGCGGGACAGGGCTCTCCACGCTGCTGAAGGGATTGAAGCGTTTCGTCGTGACTCCGGCAGAGATTCTTGCTCCGCGTCCCGGCGCGCCCGTCATTCGCGATCTCAGTGCAGTGGTAACGGTCAGCGACGATGGAGGTTCGAGCGGCCGACTGCGCAAGGAATTGAACATGCTGCCGCCGGGGGACATCCGGAACTGCATCGTCGCCCTCAGCGAAGACGAGGCTCTGCTATCGAAACTCTTCCGCCATCGCTTTGACAAAGGTTCCGGACTGGAAGGTCACAGCTTCGGCAATCTTTTCTTGGCCGCATTGACATCGCTGACTTCGGATTTCTCCGAAGCGGTGCGCCTTTCTTCCGAGATTTTGCTCACGCGTGGCCATATCTTTCCTGCTACCACGTCGAACATCGAACTGGAAGCGGTGATGGAAGACGGTACCCGCGTCCGCGGCGAAACCAGGATCACCGCCAGCAAAGGGCGAATCCATGAACTCTTCCTTGTTCCGCCGGATGTCTCGCCGATGCCGCAAACCCTGGAAGCCATCGCCAACGCGGACCTGATCACGATTGGACCGGGATCGCTTTTTACCAGCTTGATCCCAAACCTACTGGTGAAAGGAATCTCGCAGGCCATTGTCGAATCGAAGGCGACGAAGGTATACATCTGCAATCTGATGACGCAGGCCAACGAGAGCCTGGGACTGACAGCGGCGGACCATATCCGCGCTTTGAACAGGCATGCGCAATGCCAGATTTTCGACTACGCCCTGCTCAACCGCACCCCGGTATCTGAGGAAATGAAAGCGAAGTACGCGTTGGAAGGCGCCTGCCAGATCGTCAATGACCTCGAAGCGACCGAAGCCATGGGAGTGATTCCGGTTCTCGGAGACTACCTGGAGGAGGCCGGCGTGGCCCGCCACAACTTCACGCGTGCCGCCCACGACGTGCTCGAATTGGCGATGGAACACCCTAGCGAAGCGCGTGTTAATTAGGCTTCTTTGCTCTCTCCCCAGGCTCTCTTATTGGCCGTGGAGAACGTTGCTGCCGGGTACTCGTTCCTGTATCGTGATCCTTCTTTAACTCAAATGTTGGCTCACGGCAAAGCAATCCGACGCATTTCCCTGCTCCTTCTGTGTATCCTTCCAGCTTTACCGCAGCTCTGCGCCGGCCAAGCCGCCCCTGACAAGGGCGGCCGCGAAGTCCAGATCTGGGCTGGCGGCGGGCATTCCGTCAGCGGCGGACGTGGCGACACAGGAATTTTCAACGCCGGATTGCGCTACGGATGGGTCCTCACCGACTTGCATCTCCCGGGATTTCTGCGTGGCCGTTTTGAATACGCGGTCGATGCTGTTCCAGTATTTCTTGTCTTCCAACCTGCAAACACTGCTTACGGCGTCGGTTTCGATCCGCTGGGTTTGAAGTGGAATTTTCAACGCCACGGACGCATTTCCCCCTATCTGGAACTTGCCGGCGGAGCGTTGTTTACGAACCATGACGTTCCCACCGGGACTAACACGGTCAACTTCATGGATCAGGCGGCGCTGGGCATGCACATTCTCGGCGCGAAGCACAATGTCAGCCTCGAACTGCGCTACCTGCACATCTCGAACGCCGGGCTGGCAACCCCGAATCCGGGAATTAATACTGTCCAGGTGCGGTTGGGCATCGGAAGGTTCTTCGGGCGACACAATTAACCTCGCTGCGACCGTGGATTTGACCTGAAAATTAACCACCCCTATCATCAGCAAATTTATTGAACTCCCCTTGCTAACCGAGAGGAGGGCAGTCTAGTCTAACTCGGTAACCGAGAGGAGTCTGGGGTGAGCAAGCCTGCCGACCTGGTCCAGGGGACACTGGACATGCTGATCCTGAAAATAGTGGCGCTGGAGCCGATCAACGGATGGGCAATCAGCCAGCGCCTCAAACAAATCTCCAGCGACGTTCTGGGCGTCAGTGACGGGTCCCTTTATCCAGCGCTGCACAAACTGGAACAGCGAGGCTGGATCACCGCGCAGTGGAAGTCGAGTGGAAACAATCGTCGCGCAAAGTTCTATTCCATGACTCGGCTCGGGCGGAAACAACTGGAGAAAGAGACGGCAGACTGGAACCGGATTTCGACAGCCATCTCCGGCATTGTAAAGCTCAAGGAGGCGTGAACATGAGCTTCGAACAATGGTTTCATACGTTGCCCTTGCGTTGGCGCGACCGCTTCCGCCGCAAACAGGTGGATAAGGAGCTACAAGACGAACTGCACGACCACCTTGAGCAGCAGATTCAGCTCAATATCGAGAAAGGCATGTCGAAAGAGGACGCGCGTTACGCGGCCTTGCGGGCGCTGGGTGGAGTGACGCAGATCGAACAGCAGTGCCGCGACGCGCGCGGCCACAGCTTTATCGAGAATGCCATCCAGGACTTGCGCTATGGATTCCGTCAACTGTTCCGCAGTCCGGGATTTTCTATTCTCACAATTTTGTGCCTGACCCTCGGGATCGGCGCCAATGCTGCGGTGTTCAGTTGGGCCGAGGGAATCTTATTTCGCCCCTACCCGGCGGTCGCTCACCAGGAGCAGTTGGTCGCCCTGGCCGGAACGGCGCGGGGAGAGCCTGGAGCGACGGAAACTTCGTGGCCGGATTTCCTCGATCTGCAGCGAAACTGCACATTGTGCGACGCGGTTTTCGTGACCAAAATTACCGGCACCACGCTAAGCATCGGCGACCACGCTGAAGTCGCTACCGGCAGCATCGTCTCCGCGAATTATTTCGACGCGATCGGCGTCCACCCCATTCTGGGGCGCGGCTTCGAACCTGGCGAAGATGTCGGCAGCAATTCCCATGCCGTCGTGGTGATCAGCTACGACCTCTGGCAGAAGCGGTTTAAGGGTGACCCGCAGATCGTTGGCAAGATGCAGCGGCTCAATAATGTCCCACACACCGTCATTGGGGTAACGCCGCAGGGGTTTTATGGAACTTTCGTAGGCTGGGCAATGAATTTTTGGGTCCCGGCCTCGATGGAAGAAACTTTCGAGAGCGACGGATACAAACTCGAAGACCGCGGCGCGCGCTGGATCGAAGGTTATGTGCGACTCAAGCCCGGGGTCCGTCGCGCTCAAGCACAAGATGAGATCACGGCGATTGCCACACGGCTGGAGGCCAACTATCCAGCCACGAACAGGGGACGCAATATCAAGCTATGGCCTCTGTGGCAAACACCCTTCAATAATGCGAGGACTTTGCTGCCTACACTCCAGATCATGACGGCGGTGGTGGCGTTTGTTCTTCTCATCGCCTGCGCCAATGTCGGCAACCTCTTGCTGGTGAGGGCATTCACACGACGTCATGAAATGAGCATTCGCATGGCCATCGGCGCCAAGAGCAGCCGTTTGTTAAGGCAGCTTCTCACGGAAGGCTTGATCCTGGCGGGGTTCGGGGCGGCCGGCGGACTCCTGGTGGCTTACTGGTGCCGGCATGTCCTCGTGCTTTTGTTCCCTCGGCGCTCGGGAACGGCGATGTACCTTCCCGGCCAAATCGATTGGCACGTGATGCTGCTCAGCACCGGCATTTGCCTCATAGCCACGCTGGTTCTCGGGCTGGTTCCCGCCTTTCAGGCGCGCAGTATCGACTTGGCAGAAGCCTTGAAGGCGGAATCTTCGAATGTAACCACGGCTCGCAGAAGGGCGTGGATGCGCTCGGGCTTGATCGTTTTCCAGGTTTGCGTGAGTTTCATTTTGTTGGCCGGAGCCGTGCTGTTGCTCGAGAGTCTGCAAAAGATTCGAACCACCAGCCCCGGCTTTTCCACCAGCAGCGTTGTAGAAACCAGCGTGTCTCTGGTGGCAGCCGGATATGACGTGCAGCAGGCCAAGAGTTTCCAGGACGAACTGATTGATCGTGTCAGGGCCCTGCCCGGAGTGGAGTCGGCCGCCTACGCCCGAGTGACGCCGCTCGGCTACGGATCATTTTCTTCAACGCCGATTGCTGTGGACGGCTATCAACCTCCACCGGAGGAGCAACCTTCGGTTGATTACAACCAAGTCGGTCCGGCCTACTTTGCCACGTTGGGCATTCCTCTAACCTCGGGTCGCGAATTCACCCGTGCCGACGACGAAAACGCGCCCTTGGTCGCGATCGTGAATCGCACCATGCAGGCGCGCTACTGGGGCAGTCAGGATCCCATCGGACGACGCCTGCAAGTGAAAGGCAAATGGGCGCGAGTCATTGGCGTGGCCGCGGATTCCAAATATGAGAGCATGCGCGAGGATCCAAAGCCATTCTTCTATGTGCCCCTTTTGCAGGATTTCGTGCGAGGGCCGGCTTTGAATATCCGCACAACCGAACCTCTGCAGACTATTTCGGCCGCCCTGCTCCGCGAAGTGCATGCCTTGGACGGGAACCTTGCGCTCTACGAGACAATTACCCTTCAGGAACAGGTTGATCGCTCAACCTCGGCGCAACTTGTGGCCGTGACCTTGGTTTCGATCCTGGCGGGATTAGCGCTTCTTCTGGCTGCCGTCGGCCTCTATGGCGTGATGTCTTATGCGGTAGCACAGAGTATGCGCGAACTCGGGCTGCGCATGGCCCTTGGCGCGAGTTCAGCCGATCTGCTTCGACTCGTCATTACGCGTGGTCTGCGGTTAACCGCTGGCGGCGTCTTCCTTGGCGCCGTTGCGGCACTTGCACTGACGCGATTGCTCGGAAGGCTTCTCTATAACGTCAGCCCCCGCGACCCGTGGGCATTCGGTGCGGCGTTGGCGGTCATGACCATCACCACCGTAGCAGCTTGTTTCTTTCCTGGATGGCGCGCGACCCGTGCCGATCCCGCTCGCGTCTTGCGCGATTGATCGTTTCGTTGGTGTGAGGGTGCTGCCAATTCACTCGCGAGGAGCAGTCCTACGAACAATCCGGAGGTATCGCTAGCCTTCGGTTAGCTAAGGACTGATCCACAGAAATGTCACCATCCGCTATCGGACGCCCTCCTCAATCACGGCGACTCCCCATGCCGGCAGAGAGATCGTGCCATTCTGCGACACCACGTCGCCGGAAAGCAGGTCCTTTCCCTGCGGGAGAGCATAGGTGATCCGAGCCGGATCAGCCGAATAGTTCATCAGGTAATGAACTGGGTGCCCATCGGCCAGGGTGCCGCTCCGCATAATCGTCGGGAAGTGGAGCTCTTGCTGTTGTCCCCAGAGACCGGCGCGTCTGACACTTTCCTCCACGATCTTCTCGATGACGGCGTCGCTTGGCATGAAGCCGACATAGGTGACCTCGCCCTTGCCGTAATTGTTGCGGACGATGGCTGCGTATTTGCCCCAGACCGGATGGTGATAGCGTGCCACGATGGTAGCTGTCGTGGGTGTCAGCAACTCCATCCACCAGCGTGCGATATTGTCAGCCGCGCCGACGTGGTATGGATCATTCTCCAGCGTAACGCCGGCGGGGATGGTGAATTGGTTGTAGTGCACGCCCGCGGCCTCCGCGATGAGCCCGGGCTGGGTGGTGGAGCGCACCCTCACATTCTCGTCCGAGAATCCGCTCTTGAAGGTATAGAGCAGGTGACCTCCCGCCTTGGCAAAGGCGTTCAGGCGCTCGATCTCCGCGTCCGACGCGGCGTAGAGCGCGGGAACAAGGATGAGCTTGTAGTCTGACAGATCAGTCGTTGAAGGATCAACGAAATCCACTTCGGCATTCATTCGGTAAAGCGCGTCATAGAAGGGGCGAAGGACATCGTTATAGGTGGTGGTCGAGGTCCAGCCGAACTTGAAGGAATTGAACGCGGTCAGCGCCCGGTTGCTCACATAGATTGCGATGCGATTGCTCTTCCGCATGTTCGCCAGCTGCGGACCCAGCCGGGCAAGATCCTTTCCGATGGAACCAGCCTCGTCGTAGGTGGGATTGGGCTTGAAATCCTGGCTGAGCAGGCCGCGCCAGTAGGTCTCTACTGCATTCGCGGTGGTTCCCCAGTGCCAGTACTCGACCATCTGGGCGCCGGATGCAAGATGGCTGAACGCCTGCAGCCGAAGCTGACCGGGATAGGGAGTCCACTCGGGAAAGCCCTGCGCCTCCGTCTCGATGACGAGATAATTTTGACCGCGACGCATCGACCGCGCCAGATCTCCGCCGAAAGCGATCTCAGCGCCGGTGAGGTGATCCTGTGTGGGGTGATAGATGTCGATTCCTGCCACATCGAGCGCACGTGCGGCCGCGAAGTGATCGACTGCGGGCTGGATTCCATAGGAGTACCCCCGCCAGTCGAGATCGAAGTTTTGCGTAACGAACTGGCCCTTCCGCGCATGATCGCGAACCAGCGCGGCCTGCCATGCGAGATAGTCGGTCACCAGGCCTCGCTGGAACTCAGCGAAGGCGGAGGAGATGCTGGCGTTAATTGAGCCGTTCACCGACGGGAAGTCTGCCCAGTCGTTAACGCGGTTACTCCAGTAGTCAAGACCGAACTCCTTGTTCATGGCGGCGAGATCGGGGAAGCGCTGGCGCATGTACTTCACAAAAGCGGCCTGAACGTTGGGGCCGCTGGTCTCGTAGGCCTTGGTCTCATTGTCCAGTTGGTAGCCGATGACCGAGGGATGATCCTTGACATGATCGACGAGAGCGACAATTACCCGCTGCGCAGCGTCGCGAAAAGCGGGGTTCGTGATGTCCATGTTCTGGCGGCGGCCGTATTCGGCAGGCCCAGTAGGAGTGATAACGAGGACGTCCGGATGTTGCCGCGCGAGCCACGTGGGAATGGCATACGTCGGTGTTCCCACGATGACCTTAATCCCGGCCTTGTCCATGGCATCGAGTACGCGATCGACGTGGCTGAAGTCGAAGACGCCCGGCTTCGGTTCCAAAGTGCCCCACGTAGACTCGGCGATACGCACGACGGTGATACCAGTCGCCTTCATCATACGGACGTCTTCATCGAGACGATCCGACGGGGCATACTCCTCGTAATAGGCAGCACCGAAGAGGATTGTCTGCTGACCCTCGAGAGACTGTCCGATGACGTGGAACGCGTTCGTTATAAAAACAATTACCAAAACACCGACTTGTAGCAGCCGACGTTCACTCATGAAAGTTACCTGGACCTGGAACTCGATGTAATTGTCTGATTGAAGCGCACATGCCCTGATAAGGTACGCCACTCTTGACGCAACGAGAAGTCATAGTGAGAGTCGACTCGCGGGAGTCTTTCTACCGGGAGACATCGTCAACAATTGGCCTTGCCGACCGGGGCCCCGAGTTGCGGCTCTCGCGTGGGCCAGCTATCCTCATCCGTTATGTCTACGCTCGTCGAATGTGTGCCGAATTTTTCGGAAGGCCGCGACCCGGCCAAAGTTGACGCCATTGTCGACGCCATGAAAGTGGCCGGCGTCTACCTGCTCGATCGCGAGATGGATGCCGACCACAACCGCTGCGTCATCACTCTGGTCGGAGAACGAGAAGCCATTCAGGAGGCTGCGATTCGCGGTGTAGGTAAGGCCGCGGAGCTGATCGATCTCAACCTGCACTCGGGCGCGCATCCCCGGATGGGAGCCGCCGACGTGGTTCCGTTTATTCCCATTGACGGCGTCACCATCGAAGACTGTGTCGCCATGGCGAATCATGTCGGTGAAGAGATCTGGAAGCGGTATCAGGTTCCCGTGTATCTCTATGAGTCCGCCGCCAGGACTCCCGAACGCCAGGGTCTCGAGAACATACGGCGCGGGCAGTTTGAAGGAATTCGCGCCGAGATTGCCACCAATCCGGCTCGCCGACCTGATATCGGCGAACCGCGCGTACATCCCACCGCTGGTGCCACGGTTGTTGGGGCGCGAAAGTTTCTCATCGCCTACAACGTGTTTTTGAGCACTCCAGATGTGGATATCGCCAAAAAAATCGCCAAGACTGTTCGCTTTTCCAGTGGCGGGCTGCGCTTCGTTAAAGGCGCGGGATTCCTGGTGCGCGGACTGGCACAGGTATCGATGAACCTGACCGACTTCGAGCAGACGCCGATCCACCGCGTGTTCGAGTTGGTCAAACGCGAGGCCGCCCGCTACGGCGTCACTCCGGTCTCGAGCGAAATCGTCGGCCTGATCCCGAAGAAGGCGCTGGAGCAAGCCGCCGAGTGGTTTCTTCAGGTCGAGAACTTCGATTCGTCATTGATTCTAGAAAATCGGCTGGCCGCTGTGATGGGCGGCAAGATGGCAGTGGGAGGCCTGCGCGCCGGAGTCGAGCCATTCGTGGAACAGCTGGCCGCTCCGACAGCTACACCCGGCGGAGGCAGCGCGTCGGCTGCCACCGGAGCGATGGCGGCAGGTCTGGCGACCATGGTCGCGTCGATGTCTCGGGGCAAGAAGGCGTACCTGCAATATGAGGCTCAGCTGAGCGCCGCGATCGCGACGCTCGGCCCGCTGCGCGACGAACTCAAAGCCTCAATCGACGCCGACGCCGAGTCTTACAATTCGGTGATGAAGGCTTACAAAGCGTCCAAGGCAGCCGACAACGATAAATCCGGGGAAGCCATGATCGAGGCCGCATTGAAAGAGGCCACGGCCGTCCCGCTTAACGTGGCGGAGAAGTCTCACGAGATCGCGCAGCTGGCAAGATCGCTGGAACCGATCACGAATCCCAACATGAAATCTGATTTGACCACGGCCGCTGCCCTGGCGGCGGCCGCCATCACTGGCGCTCTGGCCAACGTCGAAATCAACCTGGCCTCAATCAAAGATCAGGCCTTTGCGGACCAGGTCCGTCAGCGAACCTCAAAGATTCGGTCCTAAACCCGCTCTCACTCCACAAATATCTTTGTCCTGGCGCGAGTGGAAATCGATTGCCCGGGGTTTGGAATTGCAAAATCCGTAATCGCCGCACGCAAATCAACGAGGTCCCCCATGGGCCGAGCCACGCTGCTCTACCTGCTTCTATTGGGATTTGCCTGCGCAGCTATGCTTTTAGGAGGCAATGGCTGTAGCAGCGTCACTCCCTTCCGGAATCCGTTTGGATCGTCCAAAATCCAGCACGTCGTCATTGTCTTCCAGGAAAACCGGACTCCCGACAATTTGTTTCAGGATCCAGTTCTCGTGGCTGCCGGGGCTGATATCGCCAACAGTGGGCTTAATTCCTCCGGTCAGGTGATTCCGTTGACTCCCGAGTCTCTGGGTGTCAATTACGATTTGAGCCACGCCCATCCGGCATTCGTAGCCCAGTACGACGGCGGAAAAATGGACGGAGCCGACCTGGTGCCCACGGTTTGCTATGTTGCGCCGTGCCCATCGAATCCTCAGTATTTCTACGTCCAAAGCTCCGATGTGCAACCGTACTTTCAAATGGCCGAGCAGTACACGTTCGGCGATCGCATGTTCCAGACAAACCAGGGACCAAGCTTCCCTGCCCATCAGTTCATCATCTCGGGCACGTCCGCGCCCACGGCGACCAGCAATCTTTTCGTCGCGGAAAATCCGAACACTGACATCAAACTACCGCCGTATGCCGGGTGCGTGGCGAATCCGGCCGCATTTGTCGCAGTGGTCGATCCTCACGGCAACGAATCGAGCACGATTTACCCGTGCACGGACCACCCAACTCTGACAGACCAGCTCAACGCAAGGCATCTATCCTGGCGTTATTACACGCCCGGTCCAAACTCAATATGGACCGGCCCGAACGCCATTGAACACATGTGCGGGCCGAATGCGCCGCCTCCGAATGGCACGGCCTGCATCGGTTCTGACTGGGTCAACCACGTCGTGATTTACAACTCACAGAATCCCGCTCCCATCCTCACCGACATCGCGAGCAATCAACTGCCGGCGGTGAGCTGGGTCATACCTGCGGGCAGGAATTCAGATCACCCGGGCAATCAGATCAGCGTCGGCGGGCCGTCCTGGGTGGCTTCCATTGTGAATGCGATCGGGAACAGCTCCTATTGGGCCAACACCGCGATCATCGTGACGTGGGACGATTGGGGAGGATGGTACGACCATGTTCCGCCTCCACAGGTTATTGACGATGGCACCAGCTGGGGATCGGGCTATCTGTATGGGTTCCGCGTACCCTTGATCGTGATCTCTCCCTATGCCAAGGCGTCATACATTTCTCACGTCAGCCATGATTTCGGCAGCATCCTCCATTTCATGGAGGAGAATTTCGGTCTTTCCTCGCTTGGGTATGCCGATGCCCGCGCCGATGATCTCTCCGATTGTTTCAATTTCGGCCAGACGCCGCTGGCCTTTCACACGATCAACGCGCCGCTCAGCGCGAGCCATTTCTTGAACGATCGAACTCCTCCGGACGATCCAGATGATGATTAGCGAGGCCCCCGATCCGAAGCCGCCGCTAGAGATGCGTCCAAATGGTCAACAGTCGCTGTACCTTTGTTCACTTCGACCGAAATGCAAGTAAAATAGAATGAATCGATCTATAAAACGACATGGTCCGATCGTGCATCCAAACAGAGGTGCGCAATCCTGACCCTATTCTGACTCGAGGCGTTATGAGACTTCTGAAAGTTTGTCTGGCTTCTGTGCTCCTGGTAAGCATGGCCTACGCCATGCCGCTGAACTCTTCAGCCCGTTCCTGCGTTCCTGCCGATCTGCTGCAACTGATCTCGGTGGACTACCGCGCTCTGAAGGATTCCCCGACGGCGATGCAGTTGAAGCAGCAACTCATGCCCGACAACATCAAGCAGTTTGAAGCGGCGCTGAAGGGGATCGGCCTCGATCCCGAGAAGGACGTCGACACACTCACGTTCGCCTCGTTCCGTTCCGGCAAGCAGGGCATCAAGACGGTTGGAGTCGCGGCCGGGCCTTTTAACATGAAGGCCGTGCTGAAAAAGATGAAGCTGCAGAAGTACGTACCCAAGAAGTACAACAACAGCGATATCTATCCAATGGACGGCGGCTTGGTGATGAGCTTCCTGGATGACAGCACGCTGCTGTTCGGTGATGCGACGTCCATTCGCGTGGCGCTGAATACGCGGGATGGTCAGATTCTCGGCATGGATACGAACGGTACCATGGCCGACATGATGACCAGCGTCGATTCCGCTCCGGTCTGGAGCATCCTGGACCAGCAGGGCACGCAGAACGCGCTGCACTCGGCCATGGGCGACGCCTCCAAGATCGCGGACTACGATACGATCAAGAAACGCCTTATGGGCTCGCACTACTCGATGAGCTTTAACAGTGGCGTGAACTTCGACATGACGGTCGTCACCTCCGACTCCACAACAGCCTCCACGGTCACTTCCCTGCTCAAAGGCTACATGCTTTATAAGAAAGTGAGCGCCACTCCGGCAGAGAAAGTTGCAGTCGAGAACACGGCTGTCGATTCCGATGGTGAGAAGGTTCAAGTGCGTTTCAAAGCCAACGACCAGCAATTCCAGTCGCTGATGCACTCGGAGTTGTTCGCGGCGGTAACGCACTGAGGTTCCTTCTTCGAAAGTCAGTGACAGAGTCCCACGTAGGCCCACGCGGAACGTGAAATACGCAGCCGTAGCCATGACGTTATCCGCCTTCGAGTGGTCAAGTCCAATATTCGGGCTGTCCACTTTTACCAAAGCCGGGGATGGAGAGTTAACCGCGAATTTCTGCATGAGAAATTCGGTCACATGATGTTGGAGATGATCAAATTGAACGAGACCGGCCCGGTATTCCAGGCCGATAATCCCTGACAACAGGCGCTCATTGAGGGTTTTGAGCGTAGGATTCATGAACATGCCACAGATAGCAATCCACTACTGCGCGTATTGAGTAACAGGCCTTCATGCCGTCCGTGTGGCGGCGCGTCTTCGTCGTGAACTTCATGTCGAAGTGGAAATGGTTCAGGGCCACTACGGGGAATTCAAGGTTTTGGTGGACGGCAAGACCATTGTCGATGGTGGCGCGACAGCATTTTTCGGCGTGATGCCCTCGGGCAGAAAAATCGTCGAGATCGTAACGAATTCCCTAAAGCAGTGACCGCTTGGTTTTCAGCGAAAGCCGTTGCACATTCCGATCCAGAACCCAAGGACTACGAAGGCCTAAAAATCTCGAATCACAAGAGAGAGCGTAACGTGACCATCCGCCACGCCGCGAAAAACAACAGGGGGAAATGAGCGCGCGATGGGCATATAGACAGAACCCCCGGTTTGTCCCGGGGGCTTTGCAGAAGAGGAACAGTTCGACCCTGTTAAGAGAAGAAACGGCGACGAGCCAAACCAACTAGACCGACCAAGCCGGTCCCCAGCAGGCCCAACGTTCCAGGTTCGGGGACTGCGGCGCCAGGCGTGGTGGAGGCGAAACAAGTGGGGGAACTACCGCAGAAGGTTCCAGCAACGTGGATGTTCCCAGTCGTTATCCCAGTTGAAGTATCGGCGTTACTTAGAACAAAAAACAATGAAGTAGTGGTTGCGCTGCCGGTGGTGTCGAGGCAGATCGTTTGCTTCCCGATACCACCACAGGCACCTAACGAGAGCGAGCCAACGCTAACATCGCTGATCATCGTGGTCCCGTTGACGTTTACGTTGCCCGAGAATCCAACCACAGGCCCGCCGAGCCGGACAGTGCCCGATGTCATTTGAATGTCAACGCACACCGAGGTGCTCGAGATGCTAATGCCATTACACATCCCGCCCTGAGTAAGAGTGAGCGTTCCGATCTGTGTGCCGCCTACGAATATATTGTCAACGATTGGCGTTGCAGAGGCTGCCGGCACGTTTGCCAGCGTTGCCGCGATGACCAATGCCAAAATTGAATGCTTTAATCTGTTGTCGAGCACGACAGTTCCCCTTTTTTGGGCGTGAAATTTGCAATACAAACGGAGATCACAGAACTCTAGACAAACTAGAACAGGTGTCAGCCTGGAACAATACGGGAAGTACCGTATCCAATATCGAACGGTTTTAAACCCCAAGCGCCCTCTTGCCCTTCGACTTGATGTGGCGCCATGGATGCCACTACGGCCAAGAAGCTCGCTTTGCACGCGGGAGAGCCCCGGAAATCTCGATGGTGGAAAGTCCATCGCCGACGTAACGATTGGGCATCGCGCTCCCTGTTCGGGAGGGAGTTCGAATAAGAGAAACCTTGACCGCAGTTGGTGATCGAAGAGATGGCTGAGTCGGACCGAGTTCCTGACCCCGACGATTCAAAGCGAGCCCAGGTCGGAACGCGCAAACCCGCACACCTACACTTTCGGGGTTTCATCAATCGGGACGGGCTTGGCGCTCCGCTCAGAAATCAAAGCACTCGAACAGGTCGCCGATGCCTGCGTCTCCGTCGCGTGGAGGGGCGGGTGGGCCGGCCGTCGCTCCGCTTGGCGCCGCCTCGTAGTTCGAGCCCACCGGCGTCGCCGCGTCGAACAGGTGGTTTACCGAGGCGAGCGTCGGCAAATTAAACAGGCGTTCAAGGAACTTCAGGGTCGAACTGTGCTCGTACACGGTCGGCTCGAGGTGTGCGCGCCTTGCCTGCGGGGAGATCACCCACATGGGAACCCGGATGCCCAGCCCGAACGCATCCAGTTGTGGTGGCGCCACGTGGTCGAAGTAACCGCCGTGCTCGTCGTACGTCAGTAGAAACGCGGAGCTCTCCCATGCGGAGGACTGCCGCAGCGCTGTGATCAAGTCCTCTTGAATGCCCATCCCGACCGAAACGTCGGCAGGCGGGTGCTCGTCCAGACCCCGAGCGAAGCTCGGAATGATCCATGACACTTGCGGCAGCCGGCCATGCTTGAGGTCGCTGAAATAGTCTCCGCGGGTCCCGAGCGTGCGCTTGTCGTGCGCGTAGCGCTTCCAGAAGACGAAGACGTTGTCGGTATTGCCGAATGGGACGCTGTCCCAAGTGTTGTTGTAGACCTTCCAGCTCACCCCGGCGGCGTCGAGCAGATCGAGGATGATCGGGTAGTCGAATATCCCATAACCCCAGAGACCGTTGGTCGTGATCCCGCCCGAGGTTCCGGCCGCAAAATAAAACCGGTTCGGCCACGTCGGGCCGAGTAGAGAGCAGAAGTAGTTCCCGCAGAGCGTGAACTCGTTGAGGAGACTGTAGTAAAACGGCAGCTCGGCCGCCGTGTAGTACCCCATCGCATTGATCCCGTCCGTGGTGAAGAAGCCGTCCATCGCGCCGGCATTCCACTCGCCGTGGACTTCCCCCCACGAGTGGCCAATGTCAGGCGTCGACAGGCTGGTGAACTCGTATGGGGAGACGGTGCCACCCGTGCCATCCGGCTGCGAGTAGCCTGGCGGTGGCCCGAAGCCGGCAGCCTGGACCTGCGGCGCGTAGCCAAAGTAATGGTCGAACGAGCGGTTCTCTTGGCAGGAGATGATCACATGGTTGAGCGCCGGCCCGCCTGGTTGCGGACGCGGCACGCCCGCGGTCAGGATCTTCGGCCAGAAAGTCCCGCCCAGTACGGCGGCGCCGCCGATCCCGGCCCGCTGCAGGAACGAGCGGCGAGTCAGAGAGGATGCGAATGGCTTGCGTGAATGCGTCATCGGATGCCTCCTTTGGCATGAAAACGCCTATCGTCTGGTGCCCGCCCAGGACCGGTGCTTGCGCAGGGCCGAGAGCCGGAAGTAAACCGACACCCGAGAAGAAGAAGTTAAGAGGTCAGACGCTACTGGGCAGGCATTTTGCCCCCACCCGATTCTCTTTGTCAACCTGTAGGAAAGTGGCGGCCATCTTTAAATAGTGGATAGTGACCCAAAGGCCATAGCACAAGTGAGCTCGAAGAAACCAGTTTTGAGGAGCGCGAGAGGTCCACACCACATCTGTACATGGCTCTAACCAGGTGAGCTAACCGCCCGCTCAGCGACCTGACATCGGGCGTTGGAGATCAAGCTGAAAGGGCATCCATGCGAAACGCGTCCTCATGAGTATTTGTAGGCGGAAAAGACGGTCAAATATTACCCCGTCCTGATTGCGCTTCGACTTCGAGGAACGCGATGCAAGCTGCCTTTTCTCTTCCTGCTAGACTGGCTGCTTGCGGAGGCTCATCATCAATGCGGATGACTTCGGATTTACTTCGGGTGTGAACCGCGCCATCATCGAGGCGCACACCCGCGGAATCGTCACCTCCTCCACTCTTATGGCAAACGGCCCTGCATTCGGCGAGGCCGTGGAGATGGCAAAAGCTTCACCGGATTTGAGTGTGGGCTGTCATGTCGTGCTCATCGACGGTGAGCCGGTGCTTGATCCCTCCCGCATCGCAACCATTACTGATTCGCGCCGGTTCCGCGACCGACTCAAGACCTTTGCCGCGCGGGCCCTCACAGGCCGTATGAATGCTCGCGAGATTGAGACCGAGGCCAGCGCGCAGATACAAAAGATTCAGTCGGCTGGGATTGCCGTTTCTCACGTCGACACCCACAAACATACCCACATTTTTCCGCAAGTCTTGCGACCGTTACTTCGAGCGGCACGCGATTGTGGCGTGCGGGCATTGCGCAATCCCTTCGGCCCACGATTTCCACTGCGTTCGAGCCAGCTCCTGACGCGGCCGAATCTGTGGACGCGCTTCGCTGAGATACGCATTCTTAGCCGCTTTGCCGGACAGTTTCGTCGGGCAGTCGATCGAGAAGGATTCGTAACGCCTGATGGCACTCTCGGCATTGAGGTCACGGGTTCTCTGGACGAAACCCTGTTTCAAGCGATTGCCCGAAGCATTCCAGATGGCACATGGGAGTTCGTCTGTCATCCCGGGTACAACGATGCCGAACTCGCGACAGCGAAGACACGTTTACGCGAGTCGCGGGAGCTCGAACTAAGAGTGCTCACCATGCCCGCGGCTCGCGAGTTCCTGATACGAGAGGGCGTTCAACTCACCTCGTACCGTGAATTACTGGCCAATTTGTGAGCGGTTAGAATCCATCTTCCATTCCCGAGGCGGTTCTGGAACCGAGGGTTAAAGTACTCTGGTAACCTTACGGATTAGCGGCAAGTAGTTAAGATGGTTTAGAATTCAGCGTTTTCTCTTCGGTGGAGGCTCGAGTACTCATGTCGGCCCAAGGGTCAGCTCCGCGTGCGACTCTGGACTTGAAGGTCAAGGTGTGGGGAATGGGTGCGAATAATCAGCCCTTCTTCCAGAACGCCATGGCCCAGAACATCAGTGAGACGGGTGCGTGCATCTACGGTATCGAGCCCGAATTAAAGGTCGGCGACGTCATCGGTGTGCAGTATGAGGGCAAGAAAGCCCGCTGCAAGGTAGTCTGGGTTGTCGATGCTGGAGCGCTGAAGAAGACCCAGGTGGGCGTCCAGTTGGTAGCGGACCAGGATTGCCCCTGGGCTGTGGCGCTTCCGGCGGATTTGAAGCTTGAGGAACGGACCCAGATTCGCCAGGATAATCGGCGAAAGTTCCTCCGCCATAAGATTGCATTCCCACTCGAATTGCGCGATGAACGCGTGAACACTCCTCTGCGCGTCAATGCGACTGACATCAGTGGTAACGGTTGTTATGTTGAAACGGTCATGCCCTTGTCGGTAGGCACGGCATTACGCGTCGATCTCTGGATGGGCGACGATCGGCTCGCGCCGAGTGCAGTGGTTCGCACTCGCGACCCTGGCGTCGGCATGGGAATCGAGTTCACTGGTCTGCCAGAGGAATCGAAGAAGAAGTTCCAGGCACACCTGGACAAGCTCGATCCAGGCAATGCGTTCGGTCCGAAGGACGCTCAATAGTCATCCCTCGCCTACTGCTTCTGCATCAGACACTCGTGTAAAATCTGCATCCACAGCTTGTTCTGGCCATCGAATCTCCAAAACGAGCAGGCGAGCTTCCGCACATGAAGATCGGGCGCGCATGAAGATCGGGATTACCTGTTACCCAACCTACGGCGGCAGTGGCGTGGTAGCGACAGAATTGGGATTGGAGCTGGCGCAGCGAGACCACGAGATTCACTTCATTTCTTACGCGCAGCCCATCCGCTTGCGGGGCGCCGAGCCCAACATCCACTATCACGAAGTAGAAGTCTCGCGTTATCCCCTATTTGATTACCCGCCTTATGACTTGGCGCTCGCGACCAGGATGGCCGAGGTCGCGCAACTGTACGATCTCGACCTGCTGCACGTTCATTACGCGATTCCGCATTCGGTGAGCGCGATGCTGGCAAGGCAGATGCTGGCTTCCGGGCCGCGCGGCCGCCGGCTGCCCTTCGTCACAACGCTGCATGGCACCGATATCACACTAGTCGGACTGGACCGTTCCTACTTGGGAATCACTCGATATTCCATCGAGCAGAGCGATGGAGTCACAGCCATTTCGAACTACCTGCGCGACCGGACACAGCGCGTGTTCGATGTGAAGAACAAGATCGAAGTGATCTACAACTCCGTGAATTGCGATATCTACTACCGCAACACGGAAATCGCCGAGGAGATGCGGCGCGAGTATGCACCGAATAATCAACGCGTGCTCGTTCATCTCTCTAACTTTCGTCCGGTCAAGCGCATCACGGATGTCATTGAGATTTTCGATCGGGTTCGGAAACAGATTCCGTCGCGCTTGTTGCTAATCGGCGACGGCCCGGACCGCTCCGTCGCAGAATGGCTTGCTGTGCAAAAGGGCATTCATGACGATGTCCTGTTTCTTGGCAAGCAGGATCAGATATACGAAAAGCTTTCGATCGCCGACATCATGTTGCTACCCAGCGAACTGGAATCGTTTGGTCTCGCGGCTCTGGAGGCCATGGCGTGCGAGGTAGTTCCGATCTCGACGCGCGCAGGCGGAGTGCCCGAGGTGATCGATCACGGGATAAGCGGATATCTGGCGGATGTGGGTGACGTGGACACGATGGCGCGATACGCGATTGAACTCCTGAGCGACGAACAGCGGCTGAAAGAGATGGCGAAGCGAGCCCGGGCTGTTGCGATGGAGCGTTTCTGCTCGACCAAGATCGTAAAGCAATACGAAGATTTCTACCGTCGCGTGCTGGAGCGCTCCGCGTAAAAGCCCTCCGGAACAGAGCTTGCCGCCTCGATCAGAGGTAGACGGATGCGAATCAGAGTTCCCTTCCCTTCGTGGCTGTCGATCGTCATGCGCGCGGTATCTCCATAAAGAACCTGCAAGCGCTCGGAGATGTTCGCCATACCAATCCCCATGCCGGACCAACTACTGCTCTCTTCCAATTGCGCGCCGCCCATGCCCACACCGTCGTCTTCAACCTCGATGATCAAGCGTGAATTGGTGACCCGGCTGCGCAGATAGATGCTGCCGCCCTCGATCTTGGGAGCGAGGCCATGCTTGATGGAATTCTCGATCAGCGGCTGTAGCAGCATGCTGGGCACCACGACATCGAGTGACGCCGGATCAAGTTCTTTGACCACACGCAGTTTCTCCCTGCCGAAACGGACAACTTCGATGTCGAGATAGTTGTCGATAAATTCGAGTTCTTCCCGAAGAGGCGCAAACGCTTCGCTGCTGTTGAGCAGGCGGCGCAAAATCGTCGCAAGTTTGAAGATCATGTCGCGGGCGGTGTCGGGATCGAAGCGCACCAGCGACGAGATCGAGTTCAGAGTGTTGAACAGGAAATGCGGATTGATCTGACTCTGCAGAGCCTCCATGCGGGCGTGCAGCAGAAGCCGCTCCTGCTCCTCGAGTTTGATCTGAATGCGTACGCTGTTGAAGACTTTGATCTCGATCCCAATCGCCGCGACCGTCGCGGCGTAGATAAGCGCCTCCACCCAGAGATTGTCCAGACTTTCAATGCTGTAGATCGACTTAGGGAAAGATCGCGACAGCTCCGTTTGTACGAAGCGCAACCCGACAATCGTCCAGAAGAACATGACTTGCCAGTCGAACAGCCGGGGCCGCGGGAGGTTACGGCGAATCAGCCGAAAGATGCTCTGATCGATGAAGGGAGAGAATGACCAGATATCGTCTTTATCATGCGCCATGGTGCGCAACTGCCCGGCAAGGAATCCGCAGAGCACATGGAATGGTAGAGCAGCCCATTCCCCATGGAACAAAGATGGAACACTCATCAGCGCCCCACCGAGCGAACCGGCCCAGCGCCCGCCTATCACACCAAGCAACAACGCAGTTTCAAAGCTGAGATCACTTGCCTGAAAACTGGTTTGCGAAATGCGGATCAAGACGCCAATCACGATCGGCAGCCCGAACCAGAGTACGAGAAAGACTTTTTGCCGGAAGGTGCGCTCTTCTCGAAATAGAAGCGCCTTGAATTCTTTCGAACGCACCAGGCTGCTGGAAACAGCCGCAGCTACGCCCAACTTGACCAGCAGATTGATCAGGATGAGGCGTGGTTCCATAAGATGCGTGGCTCTTCGAAAACTGTAGCATGAACGCTGCGATCAGTAGCCTTTGTGTTTATCGACAATGTACCTGAGCGGCTGACCAGAGAAATACCGGCGAAGGTTGTCAGAGAACAGATCGTAGTGTCGATCCCAAAGCTTCTCGGTTAGCCCCGCGGTATGAGGAGTGATTAGAAGGTTGTCGAGATCCCATAAAGGAGAGTCCGGCGGCAGTGGCTCATGTTCGAACACATCGAGCGCGGCCCCGGCAATGCGGCGATTGCGAAGCGCCTCCGTGAGCGCGGCTTCATCAACTTGCGGACCTCGACCTACATTGATCAGGAAGGCGTCTGGTTTCATCACAGCGAGGCGCGCGGTATTCAACAGGCTCTCGGTGGCGGATACAAGCGGCGCGGCCATGACCACAAAGTCTGACTGTGCGAGAACTTTGTCGAGTTCGGTCGGCG
>AR_comb_assmDRAFT_10053541_pt1 | contig 28037 bp, 20 predicted proteins | sample ArasoioldDNA_FD_10543 | JGI IMG/M metagenome (IMG submission 10543) | reverse complement strand
GGCTCGGCAAGACGCAGGGCACTCTGCGCCATCCCTTGACTGAAACCCGCTGCGCCGGGTGGATGGATCAGAACCGCAGCACCAACGCAGTCACCCGGCCGGCAGGCGAGAAACTCCAGGATCGCAGTCTGGATGCGCTTCGCCGCAACGAGAGCATGGAGACTATTGGCGAAATGCGCAGCCATCGCGGCCGGAGTCTCAACCGCGGTGCGGCCGTGGCTCGCCGCAACCAGGTCGGTAATCATATAAACGAGGACGCTGTCGCTGTTCCAGGTCAGTGGGGCCGTGCCGCTGCCGCTATCTTGACGCCAAACTCGAATCGTCAGATCCGCAGTTTCAGACACTGCACTCCGGTTCCCGGTGGCAAGCCTCCGCTCGGGATTGGCGATCTCGAACTCTTTGCTGTCCGTCTTCGGTTCGAAAGGGACCATGGGAAACTCGAGGACGCAGGGGGAAGGGAATCCGTCCGGGAGAGTAGGTTACGCCAAATTGGCACGCGTGGCAAACATTTCACTCGCCGGTTTCATGGCACAGTGGTGCCCCGCGTATCCCCCGTGCGCACGCTTGACTTCAGACCAACACTGAGTATGATTACGGGCACCTACGCAGGGCGAATTCATATGACGTTAGTCGTCACCCCGGGGATTCTATGCCACGACGTTCGATGTTTCATGCTGATTTGTGTCTTTGGCCGGTTTTGACAAAAGTCTGTCTTGCACTCCTCCTGATCGTATTGGCGGTTCCGGCGGTCCAATCCAAAGACGTATCCATCACCGCAATCGAACTCTATGACGGTCCAAACGGCGCTGCATTTGTTCAACTGACGGGACTGCTGATCAACGGCAAGACTGAACTGCGCAACTGTACCGGCGTGACGCAGATCAATAAATCGAATTACGGCAAGTTGCCGAAAGTTGTGCTCGGCCCATCGATGACCTCTCTGGAGCGGGATGCCAAGGGGACCATGACCCTTTCCCACGGGACCGAATCTGAATGCGTTGTGCCCACGAACTTGAAGTTCGAGAAGGATGAGTCTCTCACCCCGGCGCAGCTGGCCGATCGCGCCGTGCTCTCGGGACAGGTTCTGAGTTCTTCGGACAAGAGCGTGGTGGCTCTGCCTCCGTTTAAACCCACGGTAAAGATCGTCTTCGTGCAGGCGCCGGACACCGAGCTTGCCGAATACCTTCGAGCTAATCGGGCGCACTCCATCCCGCAATGGCAGGATTACCTGGCGCGATACCCTAAAGCAGCTCATACCGACGCAGGCAAACAAAGCCTTGCCGGCTTGCTGCTGAAAGACGGGAATGACGGTTTAGCCGCCTATCGCAGTTCCGCTTCGTCGAGTTCACCCGCATATGCTCAGCTTCGAACCGCATATCTGCGCGCTGAACAGGCCCACGATCTTCTACCCACAAGCGAGGATGCCGGCAAGCTGGGCGACGCCGTGCACTCCGAACTCGTCCTGGTTGCCGATAAGATCCGCGCGGAACTCCAAGCCTATCGCCAGGCACTGGCCAACCATACGACCGGATACGCACATTTAGGGATTAGCTTGCAGCTAGCGGAACAGACGCTGGGCGTGGATCCCCATTTTGAGCAGGGTAAGACGCTCGAGACTGCAATCGAAGCGGAAACGAAACGGCTTGCAGCGGCAATGCAAAGTGGAGAGTCGAATATCGCCTCGCAGCACTATGACGAAGCTGTGGCCGCGGTTTCGGAGTTTCGCGCCTTCGCAGACGAGGAACCTCGCATCGCAGCAATTCTCGACACGGCGTACAAGTATCACATCGAACAAGGCAAGGCCGACATTGCCGCACAAAAATGGCGCGACGCTGTCTCCGAGTACCAGAAAGCAGTGTCAATCAAGCCAACCGCGGAGGCCACGGCTGCTCTCAAGCAAGCCCAGGGGAGTCTGCAATCTTCAAACGACCAGGCGGCTGCCGATAACGCTCTCCAGCAGAGCAACGCTTTCGAGCAGGACAAGAAACCCGTCGAAGCTTACGAAGTCTTAGCCGATCTCCCCGAGTCTCAGCGCGCTTTGGTCAAGGACCGCATGGAGGCGCTCGAACCCAGCTACGTGAAAGGCGCGTCCGATGAGGCAAAGCGCCTGATGGACGCTCACAACCCGATTCAAGGACGGGCTGACGAAATCGGTGTACAGCAGGCATACGGATACCTGCAGCGCGCATGCACTCTGCAACCCGACAATCAGAATCTCAAGCTCCGACGCGACCTGGTTTCACAAACGCTCAGTGATTATTATGTGGCGCGGGCGAAGACTTATCTGGATAAACCCCTCGGATCCGGCGTCGGTATTGCCTGGCTGTATCTTCAGGAGGCACAGCAATATCAGCCCAATCGCGACGACATTCGCGATGAGCGCACCAAGTACTCCACAGTCCACAACATTCGTTCCACCCTTTCCATCAAGGTGGTGTTCCGAGACCAGACTTCGCGGCGAGACAGTTCCGGCTTTGCGGACCAGCTTTCTGACGCCATCGCTACGGGCCTGGAGACAACAGCGCTTCCGGTCAGAATTATTCGCGCCTCAGACTCAACACCCATCGACGCGAACTTCCAGCTGATTGGTGACGTGCTCGAGCATCGCCCCGTTACGAAACCCAGTATCGAGTCTCTTGATTCCGAATACCTAGTGGGCACAAGGGATATCCTCAACGACGAATGGAATAGGGCTAACCGGGAGTACGAGGCGGCACGCCAGGACGTTCAGAATGCGCAAAAAACCCTCGAGGATGCGCGTGCGCATAACAAGAAGAAGGAAGCTGCGACAGCCCAGCAAGCGGTTGATGACGCCCAAAAAAAGGCCGACACATTAGGCCGTAAACTCGACTCCATCCCCAAGACAAAAATGATCGATGTGACAAAACCCTACAGCTACACGAAGAAGACGATCGATCTAACAGCGATCGTGGAACTTGGATTTCGCATCACGGACGCCAGCGGCAGTGTCATTGCTTCCAACGCTTCCATCAAGAAACAGGAGCAGAAGCAGTTCGTCGTTTTGGAAAACGTGAAACCAGAGGACACCAAGGGTGTGAAGCAAGCAGGCACCACACCGGACGAGAATCAGTTCCTCGGTGATGTCGAAATCGGCGCCCGCGGAGATTTAATCAAAGACGTCAAGGACAAGGTGCAGACCCTGCCCAGTAAGATTCTGGCACAGGCCCGCAAGCACGTCATGGACGGCGACACCGATGGCAGCGCCGAGGCGTACATTCTGTACCTGAACTCGACTCCGGACGCCCAGACGCCCGAGCGGGATGAGGCCAAAAAGTTCTTGCACGATCAGTTCAATATAGTTTGGGCCGGCGGAGCCGCCTAGCGCAGAACGGTTTTGCGCTGTATTATCCTAGTGCTGTAGATCGGCTGGCGGACCAGAAAGCCGGGCGCACAGCAGATGTACTTCTTCCCCGGGGTACCGCTTCACCCTAACAAAGCGACTTAGTTCCGTGACCGTTCCGAATATTAAGCGCATTGGCAAGTACGAAGTGATCGATCTTCTCGGTCGCGGGGGGATGGGTCTGGTCTATCGCGCCTTCGACCGGCAACTTAACCGCGAGGTCGCGATTAAGACCCTCACCGAAGGATTCAGCGGTGACCAGGAGATGCTGAAGCGCTTCTATCAGGAGGCCGCGAAGACCGGGGCGCTCAAGCATCAGAACATCGTCACGGTTTACGATCTGGGCGAGCAGGACGGCTTTCCTTACATCGTGATGGAGTACCTGTCCGGCGATCCTCTGGATCGTCTGATCCAGTCCGGCAAGTCGCAATCGCTGGCTTTCAAGCTGAAGATCGTGGAGCAAGTCTGTTACGCCCTGGGATATGCCCACCGGAATGACGTCATCCATCGCGACATCAAGCCGGCCAACGTCATTGTGCAATCCGACGGTGTAGTCAAGTTGCTCGACTTCGGCATTGCTCGCCAGGAAAAGACGGAAAGCCACCTGACCCGCACCGGCCACGTGATCGGCACGCTGCAATACATGGCGCCCGAGCGCTTGCGAAATGCCAGCTTTGACGGACGCTCCGACATCTTCTCCGTTGGCGTGCTGATGTTTCAGCTTTTGACCGGACAACTCCCATTTACGGGCGATTACAGCATCGTCCAGAAGATCCTGACGGAGAAGCATCCGCCGCTCAGCCAGTACATTGAGAAATATCCTGCCGCCCTTGACGGCATTCTCGAACGCGCGCTCGCCAAGAGTCCTGATGACCGCTACTCGACGGCAGATGAAATGGCAGCGGAGATCGGTTCCGTTGAACAGGAACTAAGGAAAGAACAGGTCACGGAGTGGATTCAGAAGGCCGCGCGGCTCGTGCAGGAAGAAGAATTCACTTCCGCAAGAGACATTCTGCTGCAGGTGCTGAAAGTCGACCATCAGCAAATCACGGCGCGGCAAATGATTGCGCAGGTTCAGCAGAATCTCAATCTCAGGGCGCGTGCGGCACAGATCCGGCAATTGAGAGCGCAAGCCGAGGAAGCGTCCGCAGACAAGCGCTACGAGGATGCAATCCACTGCCTGGAAGAGGCCAGCGGCCTCGATCCATCCAGTTCGGAACTTGCGGATCTGCTGGAATCGGTAAGGCAGAAGAAGCGACGCCGGGAACTGGTCGACGGATATCTGCGCGAAGCCGATACCGCCCGCGAGCGCGGCGATCTGGAGGTGGCGGGCGCGGTCATCGCCAAAGCTCTCGAGGTCGATCGAGACGATTCACGCGTCCGTGCCGCTCACGTGACCTTGGCGCGTCTGATCGAAGAAGCGGCGCGCCAGGCAAAAGCGAGAAAACTGCTGGAGAGCGCACGGAAGGAAATCGGAGCCCGGCATTTCACGGCGGCGATGGAGGCCTTGGCCGAAGTAGAGAAGGTTGATCCCGCTAATCCTGAGTTGATCACCTTGCAATCCGCCGCCAGGCAAGGCCGCGAGCAGGAGCAGCGCCGCCGCATCCTGGAACAGCTTCAGAATGAGGTTTCGGTCGCTTCAACGGTTGAGGAATTAGCTCGCGCTGCACAACTGGTCGAACAGGCTCTGGAGCGCCTTCCCAGCGAGCCGAGCCTGATCAAGCTCAAGGGTAACCTTGCTCGCAAACTCCACGACGAGGAAATCCGCCGGCGCGTCGATGAAGTTTCGCTGCGCTGCCGCAGTCTGATTGAAACTTCTCCGGAAGAAGCTTTGAAGCTTGTGCATCAACTGCTGCACGAGGCGCCCGGAAATGAGCGGCTGTTGTCGCTGCAATCCACGATCGTAGGCCATATCTCGGAGCGCACCCAGGAGCAGAATCGCTCTCAGTATCTGCAGCGCGCACATGAAGCGATGAGCGCTGGAAGGTACCCCGAAGCGCTGCGGCTTCTGGAAGCGTGCCAGAACCAAGGCATCTTCTCTCCGGAGATTGCCGAGTTGATGGACTTCGCCCGGCAAGAAGCCGATCGCGGTCTGAAGAATACCCACATTCAGGGGCTTCTCAGGCAAGCACAAGAAATGATGGCGCGGGGAGGGTACGCCGAGGTGGTCGACCTTCTGGGCGCTGTCAGGCACGAACCGGAAACCGCTTCGCTGATGTTTGTCCTCGAAGAGGCGAGGGCCCGCCTGCAATCCTTCGAACGAACAATCGACACTGCCTTGCAAGCCGCAGAGGAACTCCGCAGTCACGAGCAGTACGCTGAAGCCGTTCGACTACTGGAGTCTCAACCGCCCGCCGTCTTGCAAATTCAAGCTCTTCAGAAGGCCCTGGCGACATTGCGCGAAGCCAGCGCTAGTGAAATAACCGCTCTTGAGTCGGTAGGCAGCGCGTACGCCTATCTGGACTACGCCGATGGCGATAAACGCACACTAGCGGAGAACTCGAAGTCTCCCCTGCTCACCCGAATCGTGCCCATCTTCGTGTCACGCCGCAAGTCGGTGGCGGACCGCCAGATGTCGTCGGCGATCGACCGGGCGCGCGCCGCCTTCGACGCTGGAGACAAAAAGCAAGCTGCCAACGTCCTGGATTCGGTATTAGCCTTCGCCGAATTCGCCAGCAAGGACCTGCAAAACGAGTGGCACACTCTCAGCAAGAAAGCCGGCAGGACAAGGCGCTAGAATTGGGACAAAATCGACCGCAGAGTTCCGGCTTGGCCGCTGTTTTCCACAACAATTTTTTGGTGCCTTCGATTCTGTCCGACGGTTCAGGGTTTACGGTGAGAGATCGATACGTTACGATTCCCTGACTCAGCATGAGCTACATGATTCAAGCCGCCGGCATGACTGACATCGGCCTCGTACGCAAGAACAACGAGGACAACTTTGGATACGACTTGCGCCACGGAATCTTCGTCGTTTGTGACGGCATGGGTGGACAGCAAGCCGGCGAACTGGCCAGCAAGATCGCCGTAGACACGGTTCTTGGCTTCTACCGAGAAACCGGCGACGCGACGCGCGCCGGAGTGCCGCAATTCGAGGGCGTCTCACAACGTGCCGCCGATCTCGCCGGAGCTATTCAACTTGCCAATCAGGCCATTCACGAAGCTGGAGCAAGGGACATAACCATTGCAGGCATGGGCTCAACCATCGTGGCCGTCGCGGTGGAAGGAAATCTCTTTTCGATCGCCAACGTCGGCGACAGCCGCATTTACCTCATCCGGAAGAGTGAAGTTGCCCAGTTGACCCAGGACCATTCCCTGGTCATGGAGCAGGTCCGGCGCGGCTTGATGACTCTGGAGGAAGCTGAAAATTCAAAGATGCAGAACGTTATCGTGCGTGCCCTCGGCACCGACGACACAGTCGAACCCGATCTGGCCGATCACGAGTTCAGTTCTGAAGACGTGCTGCTGCTCTGCAGCGACGGTCTCTCGCGCTATGTGAAGGAAGAAAAGTTGGCGGAGGCTGTAGGTCAGGACTCTCTCGAAAAAGCCTGCAGTGATTTGATTGAAGCCGCCAAAGCGGGTAGTAGCGATGACAACATCACCTGCCTGCTGATTCGGGCCACGCCGCCGTCGTGGAAAGATCGATTCTTCGGCCGTCTCTCGGGACCGGGCCAAAAGAGTTCTACCTGAACTTTTCGTGGCGGACCTTGGGCTTCCTCGTTTGGGATGTCATCGTGAAAGGCCGCGAAGCCGCCGTGAGAAGCCTTGCAACACAGTGAAGCTTAGATGTTGTGGATGGGAATACCCGGGGTGCATGCGGTACGGGGATCTCGCCAACTACATTGCCGCTTTACGCGCTTCGTAAGGTCCCTCGGAGGGCTGCCCTCCTCAGGATGACATTGCGAACCACCTAGTTCGAACCGAACGTACCATCTCGAACCAAACGTGTGAAACCAAATACTATTTCCCCGCAACTTGGCTTACACACTTCAGCCCGGGCATATCGAAGAACGGATTGGCCGCACCCCCCACCTGCAATTGATAGTCGTACGACTTGATCTTGCCGTTGGGTAGTTTCACCGGCTGACCGTTGTTTTCAATTACCCATTCAAGATTGTTGTAGGTGAGGTGGCGGGCGCGCGCCACGAAATGGAAAGGGGCCCAGGGCCCGCTCGCCGAATCAAGCGTGTCTCCATTTTTGGAGACATCAATATTTTCAGGTGCGCCTGTCCATACGAACGTTTTCTGCGCGTCCTTACCCGTGAGTTTTTCGCTTCCGATCGTCACCTCCACACCCTCCAGGTTGCTGGGAAGCGCTTTCAGCGTATACGAGAAATGTGGCGGGGCGGACCCGGTGGGATACATCACTTCACCGAGAGCTCCCATCTTGCTCAAGAAGCGAAGGAATTCCGGCAACGGTTTGGCGGTGGCTGCCGGATTCGCCGAGAATCCCGACCCCACCTTGAGCACGAACGGTTTCACGCCCTCGTTGAGCTTCTTCCACTCGTCGCCTGCCAACAAAGAATACAGTTGATCGAGCGGCATCTCCTTCAACGAAGTTGGGTCGAAGGGATACATGCCCCTCATCTGAGAACAGAATCCCGCGGCGGCAGCACCGGCAGCTTTGAGCGGGGCTAGCTTGTTCGGTCCATCAACCGCTGTGATCGGCCCCTCAAGCAGCCGTCGAACTTCCTTCTCGTTTCCCACCGGCTGGGAGTTATCGACTGGAATCGCCGTAATCACACCGGTGACCGCGCCCGAAGCATTCGATTGTGCCGTCGAAATCTGGGCCAATACGGTTGGGTCGGGAGCACCGGGACTCTGAGCGGCAACGTGCACAGCGGCCAGCAATCCCCCGAGAGCCTTCATGTAGTCCTGCGTCGTTTTCGAAATCAGGACATCGGGCGGTTTGTCCGGTGGCCCCGGAGGCTCAACAGCCTGAACTGGAGCGAAAGGCGTCTTCACATCTGCCGGCGCAAGGTCGATGTTGTGGGAAACGAAATAAAACAACTCCATCAGTGGAGATTTCGTGTCCGTAATCTTCGCCAGTTTTTTGTCCGCCTCTGGAAATCCGCTGTAGGGAGGTACTGACGAAGTCTTCAGGACGGTATTCCATTCATTCACGAAATCCTGGTTATAGCGATCCGTCAGCTTCTGACGAACGACCGCGGGATCCAGACCTTGGGCGACGCTCTTGCCAAGCACCCACTCCTCTCCGCCCATGTATAGCGACGGATTCTTCAACGCATCCTGCACAAACTGATATCCGCCTCGGGTAAAGGCTCCTTTTACCTTATGCGCGCTTACGATCACTCCGTTGGAATCCGGATACTCCTCATTGAAGCTGACATCGCGGTTATTCTGTGCAGCTTTGGCAAGCAGCCCCACATAGTAGCGGTCGATTCCTGCAAACCCGTTGAGATAGGCCTGGCTGTGGACGATCATCGAGGGAGAGTTACCGCTCGAGAACGGATTCTCCTTCGCAAGCTCGGTGCTGTAGAAGTCGAATTGGGACGATGCCAGGTCTTTGCGATCTTTATCAATTTCACGACTGTCGACCCAGTGGCTCATCAGCACCGGCGTGAGGAATTCTTTCGTGCTCTTGTCGTGAAATGAAGTCGTGATGAGATACGCCTTCAGCCGGCTGTAGGTTTTCTCGTACGCATCGTTGGGAGCATTTGCCGGCGGAGCGTCCGGAAGGGCCACCAGACCGTCCACGACCCGCTTCTGAGTCTCGCCAAACAACAGCCGGCGGAAGCGGTCGAAGTAAACCGGCTTCGCGTCCCGATAGACCTCATGGCCTGAATACAGACCCCAGCGCATGCTCCACGGAGCTCCGTTCTCCTCCCAGTCCGAAAGGTCGACCAGGTCTGCACGCAAGCGATCCAGCTTCTGCAGATCGCCGATCGAGGCCGGTTGGCGCTGATCAGCCGGAGTTTGCAGCGTTCTGAGGTCGGTGACCTCGTCTTGCACCCGGCTCTCCAGTGCGTGATTTCGGAAAAACGAAATGGTGAAGCCAGTCAGAAAAATGAGTCCCAGAAAGACGGCGCAGGCCAATGCAATGCGGCGAAGGAGATTAACGTGAGAACTGGAACCACTGGCTGCCAGCGCCACCCGGTCTTTCACCAGGATGTCGTTGAACAAGCTGGTCAGAAAGACCCATTGCGGCATCCGACGCGCACCGCCACCTCGTATCGCGGGAGGCGTTGCAACTTGTGAACCCGCACCACGAAAGATCTGCGTCGCTCCCGAACTCAGAGAAGCTTCCACCGGTTCGGAAACCATGACTGGCGCCGCCACCACGTCGTCGACCACGATCGGCCGTACACCCGTAAAGTAAAAGCCCCGCAGGAAGGGGTTCGTTCCAAGCTGCGACGGACGCAACAGGTCCACCAGAAATTGCACCAGCAGTGTGCGAAGCTTTTTCAGTTCTCGGGGAAATTCATAGATCCCCGGCAGCTTGTCGGCATCGTTCTCTCGGGGCAGCAGGATGATGCGGCGCTCGGCGAGCGAGTAGAAGATCTCGTCAAATGCCTTGGTCAGCCGCTGCGTTTCCTGATCCGCATAGACGCCGGCGCTCAAGGACCGGATGGGCAGAGTCGCACCGAGCACTTCGGCGGCCTCGTCCTTGCTCATCTGGCGGACAAATTCGGTGAAGAACGAAATGCGGTCCACTTTCGTGAACAGAACGTACACAGGGAAGCTGATTCCTAGAAGCTGTGAGACCTCTTGCAACCGCGCCGACAATCTCCGCGCAGCCGACACGGTGGTTTCGCTGGCTCCGCCCTGTAAGAAGGTTTCGCAGTCGAAGCACACGATGGCCGCGCGTGGGGCCTGCGCCTTCTTGCCCACTGCCGCAGAAAAGCGCGCTGGTTGAAGCAGCTTGACCAGTCGTCTCCAGCGCTCCCTTTGTCCCATCATCGAGCCTGCAGGATCTACGAAAATCGCTTGTCGCGTGTACCAGAGGTTCGCGACTGAAGTCGGAAGCACCTCGTTATCCCGATACACCTGCCCGGCCAGCAATTCCGGATCGAGGGCTGAATGAATGACTACGGTCGTCTTGGTCGCGCCGGAGTCTCCCAGCACGAAAACGATCGGAAGGTTGCTGAGATCGGTGCCGCGGCCCAGCGTGGACTGTTTCAGACGGCGAATCGATTCGCGAACCAGCGCGTCAAGATCACCGGGCGAGCCTTCCTCCGACTCTCCTTCTGCGGAGGCTTCTTTGGCTTTCTTCAGCTTGATCCGATACCAGATCGCAACGGCGGCTCCAATTAAGCCGAGAAATGCCAGGACACCACGCAAGATCCACACGTCGGAGCCGTGCAGGGGTAACCATCTGCCGAGGAAAAACACCAGAGTCATGTAGATCAGCAGTACTAAACCGATCACCCCATACATCCAGGACATCCCAACCCCCTATTTCAGCAGTCCAGCCGCCAAGGCCGAGAGTGACGACGCGCCCGACATCAACACAAACTTGTAGAGAATAAAGAGAACCACAACCACTCCGGCGGTAATCAGCGCCACGCGGCTGAGCAAGCGGCTCACGCGATCGGTCTGCGACGTGCGAACCGCGTCCGCCGGAATGGCGCCACGCGGCGACAATGCTCCCACGGGCCCGCGGATGCGCCGGATTTTCTCCTGCGTCGCCGACATGGCCGATCGTAGGTCTCCCCCAGCCGCGTATCTTCCTTTGAATCCCAGCAGCATGCAGAGGTAATAAACCTCCAGCAGATCAGCAGTCTCCTGCGAGTCGCTGCGGTTCAGTGTCTTCTGCAGTTCCTGGAAGAAAATCTCTCCGGCCAGTTGATTCCCGAACAGTTCCGCCTGCAGGGGCAGACGTGGCCAGTTGACGAATACCGGATTTCGGGAAGTCAGCACCGACTCATCAAGGAACGCGACCACGGCGAAAATAACTTGCTTCACGTCCTCCGCGCTGCTCCCGCGGCTCCGCGCTTCTTGCTCGGCAACCCGCAACGCCTGCCTCATCTGCGCGCGGAAAGTCTCCGCATCCGACACCGCCTGCCGGTTGTAGCGCAACCGCACCACGGCTGTGAAGACTTCCTGAAATCCGAGAGCGAGATTCCAGCCGCGCCGGTCCATTGCCGGGCTTGATCCGCGATAACTTCCCAGTGGTGTGACTTGTGTTGAACTCATCTCAGCTCTCAAGTAAAACAATCAATTCCAGATCCGGGGAAGGTAGTTCCCCCGGCACGTACACGCCGACGTTGCGCGTGCGCATAATGTGCTCCCAGCAAGGACCATTCCTGGCGATCACGAAATACTGGCTATCGACCTTCGCAGAGACTGCCGCGGGCGGAACCTGCCTGTGATCGAGTTTCAGCCCCGGCAGAGCGCGTTTCACTAATTCCGGCACGAACTGTGACGAACACACCTTGACCAGTTGCAGAGTCTTCGCGATCAGGTCGGCTTCTCCCACTGGCGACCGAATTCCCAGCATCCAGCGCGATGGCCCCAGACAGCGTTCGTCGCGTACGTCCCCCTCGTAGAAGTAGCGCGCCGTCATCTTCAGCGGGATCACGATGGCCTGCGACGGAACAATAATTTCGAGATGCCGCAGGATATGTTCCTCAAGAGCCGTAAAGCCGGGGCCCGGGTCCGAGTGGTCATACACCGGCAGGGTTCGCGGGTTCGAATCCAGGCTGAAAGTGCAAAGAGCCCCGGCAAGGCGGGCCATCTCCCGGAACAGATCCTCCGGGTGGCGATGCTTTGCCAGCAAAATGTGCCGAAGAGGCGTCAGGCTCGAATTGATCGCGTGCAGAAACCAGAACTGTGCGACCTGGCGAGCCGACATTCCGGTCTGAAACCTCTCCCCGGACTGTTGCTCCTGCGTCACCACCGCGCTCTTCTCTTCCAGGATTTCCACGAGCCGCTGCAGCATCGAAGCCAGGCGTTCACTGGCGCTCACACGCAAGGAAGGCGGAACAAAAGTCGAATCGTAAATAAAATGGCCGGACTGGTCGCGCATCACCCGCGCAATGGGCAAAGTCAGCAAGTTCTCTTTCCTGTTGGGGACTACCACCAGCCGTATGTTCTTGCGACCCATCTGCACCGGCTTCGGTTCAAGACCAGTGTTCTCATCGTGCACCAGTTCGGTGGTGCTGAGATAACGAGCATTTCCAGTCGGAAACGGATCCAGGTCGCAATTCTGCTGCCCCGACACCCACTGCGGAATCGCTAGCGCGACAGTCAGGCTATCCGTGGTCGGAAGAAACTGCTCCACGATGTTGCAGGGATCAGGACGCGGATCGCATTCCGGAATATCGAACGGGAGTCCATCCTGGAACATCCCGCGCGCATGCAAAAGGCTTACGGTGCCATTGCGCAGCGCGTCGGCATCCAACTGGCACGCCGCGAGACCGTACGCGTCTTTCCACAGGCTGCTGGTGGCAAAGTGGACGGACTCCTCGAAATACCGGTTTTGCGCCTGGAAATGGTGGGGCGCCAGATACATCCCTTCGGCCCACACTACTCTCGACAGCAACTTCATGCCGCTTCACCTGATAAAGGGGGAAATTTTCGCTTTGTGCTTCACCGCCCGACAGGAATCTGTGCGTCGCGGCCAAGTTCACGTCTGGCCAGCGATGCTAGGCGGATAGCTTCTCATTGTCAAGATTCGGCCCCGGTGAGCACCTGATCACAAAACACGCAACCCCTAAATTCAAGCAGAATAAGAAGAATGACGACTAGTAACGCCGCAAGTAAAGCCGGCTGTGGACCAATCCCGGGGCCCTCAGTCTCGCACCCCGGTCGAGGGCCCTTCGGGTTGGACGTAGCCAATCCCCGTGGTAGCCTATTGCGAACGGGGCCAAACTCTGCTCAACCGATGCCTCCGATGCGTTTCTCAGCTTCTTGATGATGTCCGACCCCAAGCCGCCGCGCCAATCCGTATCTACTTCATCCCAAGGGACTTCGTCCAATTCTGAAGCCGAAGGTGGGGCGCAACTTTCCAATCCGGACGGGGTTCAAACAGATGTGAGCACAGCCGCACTCGATCGGGCTATGCTGTTGGCTGCCACGCCTCAGGCACCGAGTGTGTTGGCCGCGGCGGCGGGACCGGATTCGCAGTCCGACGCCGACATCATGCTCCGCGTCAGAGCCGGCGACCAATCGGCTTTCGAGTACCTGGTACAGAAGTATCGCCGGCCGATGGTGAGCTTCATGTACCGAATGGCGAGGAACTCGGCGGTCGCGGAAGACTTGGCGCAGGAGGTTTTTCTGCGCGTGTACCGCTCGCGCGAGACTTACGAAGCGAGTGCCAAATTTTCAACCTGGCTGTATCGTATAGCGACGAACCTTGCGGTCAACCATGCGCGCGATACGCGCCACGAGCGACCCGAGGTTCAGGTTAGCCTGGACGAGCCGGACGAAGATACCGGCACCACGCTGGAACTGCCCGACGCGTCGCTGAACGCCGAGCAGCAGATGGTGCGCCGGGAACGCCTGCTGGCGATCCGGCGAAAAGTCGAGGCGCTACCCGAGCAGCAGCGGCTTGCAGTCATCATGCATAAGTACCAGCAGATGGATTACAAGCAGATTGCAGATGTATTGAAGAAGAGCGAGTCGGCGACAAAGTCACTGCTCTTCCGGGCGTATGAGACTTTGCGGGAACAGTTAAAAGAATTTATCTAGCAAGATTGATTTGGGCGACATTGGCGAAGAGCGTTAAGGGGAAGCAGTCATGAAATGCGAGGAGATTCGCGAAAGGATGCTCGATGTGGCCACTGGCCTTAGCGAGCCCACTGCGCAAGAGAGCAATCATCTGGCTAGCTGCACCGCATGTGCGGAGCAGTTGAAATCGATTCGTTCGACCATGTCGTTGCTCGATGAGTGGCAGACTCCGGAGCCGTCGCCGTATTTCGACGTGCGCCTTCAAGCCCGCTTGCGGGAAGAGATCGCCAAGCCGCAAGCGGGATGGTTGCACTGGTTCCGTCGCCCCGTCCTGGCCGCAGCGCTTACAGTGATCATGGGAGTTGGGATTGGGCTGTTCTTTACGCACGGCAACGGACACCCAGCGCCACCGCCGGTTGCAGAGGTCGGTAGCGCTGTCAGCGACTTACAAACTCTGGAAAAAAATGACGACATGTACGCCAATTTCGAATTGCTTGACGATTTGGATCTGCAGCCGGATGTCGTAGACAATTCTCAAAACGCAGACAACTAGACGTCACACAACAACCGCGATATTCAGCCACTAGTCATGGAACTGGGAAAGAACATTACGGGTCGCTTGGTGGTCAGCATCCTCGTGGCGACGACAATGCTCCCCATACTCTGCGTGGCGCAAAAGGTGGCCCCACACGCTGCGCCACCGAGGCCAGCGCCAACGCCTCAACAGCACATGTCGCGCCCACAAACGGCGCCTGCATCGCAACGGGGCCACGCTGGCGATTGGTTGCGACGCTACAAAGATCTGCCTCCCGACGAGCAGGAACGGGCGCTACAGAGCGACCCGGCCTTTCAGAAACTTCCTCCGGCGCGACAGGAGTTACTCCGGCAGCGGTTGCAGCACTTCTCGAGTCTTCCTCCGCAGCAGCAGCTTCAGATGCTGAACCGCATGGAGACCTGGGAGCATTTGACTCCGGAACAGAAACAGCAGGCGCGTCAGACCTTCGGCGAGATGCGGCAGCTTCCTCCCGACCGCCGACGCGTCGTGCACAAGGCCATCGACGATTTGCGCGCAATGCCCGCTGATCAGCGGGACCAAATCATCAACTCCGACCGGTTCAAAGGAATGTTTTCTGACCATGAACGCGAGATCATGAGAGATGCAACCCGCCTTCCGCTCGCCCCCCCGGACAGCGGAGATCAGCCCGGACAGCCCCCAGAGCCAGCACAGTCACAAGACTAGGATCGACTTAGTTTGCGAGACCTGGTGTCATTTGGGTGGATAGGCCGCGCCCTTGCGTTCCTGACGGCTGCTTCTACTTCCGCATCATATTTCTCGCAATAAAGAACACGTTCGCCGGCCGCTCCCCCAGTCGCCGCATGAAGTACGGATACCATTCTGTCCCGAACGGCACGTAAACCCGCATCTGCCAGCCGTCGCGCACCAGGCTCTGCTGCAAGTCGCGGCGGATGCCGTAGAGCATCTGGAATTCAAATGAATCGCGCGAGACCTTCTCGCGGGTCGCAAATGCCTGGGCTTCACGAATAATGTTTTCATCATGCGTGGCCATGCCGTGATAGATCCCGCTCTTCATCAGGATCTTCATCAGCTTGATGTAGTTCGCGTCGACATCTGCCTTGCTTTCGAATGCGATGCTGGCTGGTTCTTTGTAAGCACCTTTGCACAAGCGAATCCGAATCCCTTCCGAGAGCAATTTCTCTACATCACTTTCGGAGCGCTTCAGGTAAGCCTGAATCACGGTGCCCACGCTGTTCGCGTGCCCCGGCCTGCGGTGCAACTCGTGCACGAAATCGAGCGTGCGCTGCGTGTACGGAGAGCCCTCCATATCGACGCGGACAAAGCCCGGCGGATTCATCGACGCCGCCTGCGCAACCAGTCCACTGACCAGCTCACGAGCCAAAGCCTCATCCACATCGAGGCCCATGTGGGTCAACTTCAGGCTGATGTTGGCATTGAGCCCGTTGTTAGCAATCGCGTCCAGAATCTGCTGATACAACTTTGCGCTGTGGCGCGCTTCCTCGGGATTCGTAACGTTCTCGCCCAGGTTGTCGATGCTTACGCTCATGCCGGCGCGATTCACGGCCTGGGTGACCCGCACCGCGTCGGCGATTTCTATTCCCGCGACAAAGCGGCCGGAAACTCGTTGTCCGATCGCCGAGCGCTCGGCGAAATTCCGCAATGAACGATTCTCGGAAAGATGGACGAAGAAGGCCCTCAACATGGAGTTCCTGCCACCTCGAAATGAATTGGTTTGTGCAACAAAGGAAAGGAAGTATTGGTCGGGATTAGGGAAACCACAGAATTTTGTATCACAATCCGGACTTACTGGGTGTGATCCGGATCCTGCCGCCAACGCGCGGACGGGAATGCCGAGCCGAGCATTCCCGCCGCGGTGGGCCGATGCTACCAGGTGTAATGCGCGGTGTAGGTGATGACCTTCTCACCATCAGGGGCAATGGTCACAGGAAACTCCACTGTCTGACTATCCTTCTTCTTGTACTCGTCGGACTTCGCGGTGATCTCCCAATTCTTGCCGCGATAGAGATGCTCGACCACGCGCACTTGTACCGGTTCCTTCTTGTGATTGCGTACTCGGATCTCGAACGTCTCCGTGGCCGTGCTTCGACCACCTTCCACGGTGTAGTTCGTGCGGCGACGCTCGCCTGTCACGTCAAACGCGTTGCCGGTGTAGATGCGAATCGTCTCATCTTTAGGTGTATGGTCGATCATGTTCTCGCCGGTGAACTCCACCTGGCCATCGTCATTGTGCCGGTAGAAGCGCACTCGTCCCTTCGGCAGCGGCATGCCCAGGTGATTCGCCTCCGAGTTAACGAACTCGCGCATCACCCAGATTTTGGGATTGGACTCCGTACCGTAGGAATGGTCGTTACGAATATTCTCCCAGTTCCAGCCGTTGTAGCGGTTCGGATCGATCTTCGCCCCGTCATAGATGTAAAGCTGCTTCGTCGCCACGCCCGATGCATGGATGAACTCCACCTGCTTGGTCTCGCGATCGCGCAGAGTGGTGCTGTGCTCGAGCGTATAGAGATGGTATTCATCGAACGCTTTCTCGGTAACGGGAGGAGACATCGCATCCATTGCCACGGCGGCGGACTTTGCGCCGAAGGACCTATATTCCATTCCCGTCTGAATCTTGTTCACGTCGCCAGCCATGAGCTTGATGCGCGCGTTCTCAAACGTACGTCCGCTGCGGTTGTCCATCGTGACCCAGCCCACGATGTCGACCAGATCTCCCTTCTCCGGCGCGACAATGTTGTAATCCGCTTTCCAACTCATGCCCCCGGTGACGTAAGAAAGCTCGGCGGGAAACTTCCCCGCTCTATCGCTGGCGATCACCCATTCCAGGCGCGGCTTCAGGATCGTCTCACCGGTCAGATCAGGAAAGATCGGTATCCCGGGGAGACCGAAGCGCAATTGGCCACTGATCTCGATAATCGGTTCTTCCTGCGCCGGATAGCCCTGGTTGTAGCCGTTCACATTGAAGTAGTCCGGCCGCACGAACCCGCTGCGAATTACTTTTCCCTTCACGATCGAGTGATCGGGCAGCTCGAAATCGATGGTCCGGCCCTCGTACAGCGAGAGCAATGAAAACTGTGAAACCGGATCATTGCGGTAATTCTGCTCCAACACATTGATGACGTGCCTGCCCGATGGATCCCGCAGGATCACCGAATCCGGCTCCAGATGCATCGAGATGTCATTCACATTGACCTGATTTACGCCCGATTTCAGATCCAGCGGCAGATCTTGGCGGACCACGGCGAAATCCTGGTTGTAGATGGTGAGTGATGGTTGAGAAGCCTGTTGAGCGAATAAACTGCTGCAGAATACAAGAATGCAGACCAAGCGAGCGCGCATGTAAGCGATCCCCCCGAAGTTTCCTGAGAGTGCTCCCGTGAGCCTTGGCCTGAACCCAGCCCGACTCAGCCTACCTTTGGAAGAACGCACAAGGGAGTGACTCTTGCATCGCGGGAGGCCGCTCGTAACCCTTGCAGCCACTGAAATCGGGCGGTGCGAGCCCGACTTGAACGGGCACGGCTTACAGCCTTGCCGCTAAGTGCTGCAAAATCAACGTGGCAGACCGAAACCACGGCCAGCAATCATTGCGGATCGAACTTTATCTCTATGGGTTCTTTTGTTTCGTGCGGCGCGGCCTCAAATCTCCAGTGGCCCACTGCCGTCACAGCGCTCTGGGTAAGCAGCGGATGGCCGCCCACGACATCAATCTTCTTGACCGTACCATTGGGCAGGACTTGAACCTGGAGCTTCACCGTCCCGCGGATATTCATAGAACGGGCTAATGTGGGGTATACCGCAGGAGTTTGAGCCAGGACTTTTCTGGAGACGTCGCTGGATTCCTGGGCGCTGATAGTCAAAACCGATACTGCAGCCAGGAGCATCGCCAGGGCGCACCGCCGCATCAGGGCTTTCATAGTGTGAAGAGTTTAATAAAGGGCTGCTTCTCTCCGAAGATTACGGAGGTAATAGCACTTCTGCCGATGGCATTGTTTTCAGTGACTGTTGCAGAACGGACGAGCAATTCTCACTTGCCGTGCTCTTCGAGGAACTTCTCCACTTCTATGGCGGCCATGCAACCCGTGCCCGCTGCCGTAATGGCCTGCCGGTATCGTCGGTCCTGCACATCACCGGATGCGAACACTCCGGGAACGCGCGTGAAGACATAGTTGTGAGTCTTCAGGTAGCCCTCGGAATCCATGTCGAGTTGGCCGGCAAACATCTTTGCGTTGGGCTCGTGCCCGATTCCCAGGAACAACGCACTGGTCGGAAAGTCCCAGACCTTTCCCGTCTTCACATTCTTCAATTTGAGCCCGGTCACCTCCTGCTTGCCAGCATCATGTACATCCTCGACGACGGTGTCGAGCAGGAATTGAATCTTTTCATGCTTCTGGGCCCGTTCCAGCATGATCTTCGAAGCGCGAAACGCATCGCGCCGGTGAATAATCGTGACCTTCGTCGCAAACCTTGTAAGGAAGAGGGCTTCCTCCATGGCGGAGTCGCCCCCACCGACCACCACAATTTCTTTGCCGGAGAAGAAGAATCCGTCGCAGGTCGCGCAGGATGAGACTCCATGACCGATCAACTGCTGCTCGTGCGGCAAACCAAGCCACCGGGCCGACGCTCCGCTGGCAATGATGAGAGTCTGCGTATGCACCTGCTGATGCCCCAGGTGCAAAACAAACGGTCGGTGGCTGAGATCCGCGCTGGTCAGGTGCGCCATGCGATATTCCGCCCCAAACCGCTCCGCCTGCTTGCGCATGTTCTCGACCAGTTGCGGCCCCAGAATACCTTCGGGGAAACCGGGGAAATTTTCCACCAGCGTGGTCATGGAGAGTTGCCCGCCCGGCTCATGGCCCTCAATGACCAGTGGCTTCAAGTTCGCGCGTGCAGCGTAGAGGGCTGCCGTATGTCCGGAGCATCCGGACCCAATGATCACTACGTTCCGAGTTTCGCTCATGGATAGCTTCGTGCCTGCAGATTAGATGGCAAGTTCCCCGTTACGATGCAACGCTGCGTCGTCGCAACTCTTCATCATGCCAGTCACTTCTGTGGTTCCTTCGGCCTCATCATCTTGGATTTTGGCGGAACCGCCGCGGGCTTCGATTCAGCGCCGATCTTCGCCAATTCCTCCGGCACCACTTTCTTCACACCCAGGAGCCCTCGATAGTTCGCCAGCACTTCCGACGCCCCGCGGAACAAAGGCTCATACGCGCTCTGATTGGGTGCGGGACCGACCGCCGTCTCCTGGCAGCGAGCCAGGGCGACCGAAGGCTTGCCAAAGCGTTCCAAGCGCATGCGGCTGGCAGGCGTATTCACGCTGAGCATCGTGGTTGAACTGGTGACCGCCGAAGCGCTGTCTTCCAGCGAGACCTGAATCAAGTCCTTGGGATCGCGCACGTGCAGCACTAATGTCTCGATCATGCTCACACCGTCGTTGCTGAATGAATACTGCACGCTCGAGAACATTGCCTGCACCGAGAACTCACGCCGGATGCGGACATAGCTCGCAATCGAGGGCTCACCCGCCACATGCCCGGCCTGGCCTGCTTCCAGCATGGTCGGCATGTCGGTCAAGGTAGAGCGTCCGCGCGAAACTTCGAAATCCGCGTCAAACAACGGTTGCTTCGGAATTTTCGCCAGCGCCGTTGCAATCTCCTTCTGCTCTTCGGCAGATGGGGTGCAGACATTCAACATGTTGACTTTGACCTGAGGCTGCTGCGAGGCCGCATCGGGCTGCTGCTGGGCTACCATCGGCCCGGCGCAGAGGATCGAAACCACGCTGATGGATAGAAGGAATATCGGAATTCTGGGCACGCCGGAATTCTAAATGACAGCGCCCCGGGAATTCTAAATTTCAAGAAGCGGCCTGCATGGACGAGAACAGCCACCCGCGAAAGTCGTAAAATCAAGCTATGGCAAATCTCACATTGGTATACGGCATGAGGTTGCTGCCCTCCGAAGACGTGGTCGAGGTCGGCCAGGCTCCAGTGAAACTCGCGAATGGACGAGAGGCGCATGTCACCATGCATGTGCTGGAAGGCAGTAAGGAAGAAATCGAAAAGCAGCTCCGTACCAGTCTGGAGGCGTTCTTCGATCTCTATCCCGAGATCTAGGTGCTGCAGGGAAATGTCGGCGAGAACTGATTTGAAAGGGCAAGACTTGCTGCCGTGCCGTTAAGGGCCCGCAAAATCAACGGGCTTTAGCTTCGCTGAAGGATCTTTTGAGGATCGAGGTGAGTTTTCAGCAACCTGTCAGGCGCCTGAATCGGTAAGTCTCCGAGGCATACGACCATGTTGGCGAGTGCCAGCCGATTCGGTGCGATTACCGAACCTGAACCATTCTGTAGCCGTATAATTCCTAATCTTCCAGGTGCCCGACACGTAGTATGCAATGGTCCTACCCAGAACTGAGGCGCAAGCTGATCGAGGCCGATCTCTGGCCGCAAGGCCGAATGGCCCGTCTGGCCTGCTATTTGGCTGCCCTCGCCATCGTGCTATTCGCCCTGGAAAAACTGTTGGGCCTTTTCTCGCTCTCCTGGGGCGAGCACTTGGGGGGATGGGTCAGCTTTCTCGCATTTCTAGCCTGCGTCTTGTTCTTCGTGCTGGCCTTCCGCTGGGTCAAGCGACGTATCCTGTGGCGCCTGCGCAATCGCCTCATCGTGACCTACATGTTCATCGGCGTCATTCCCGCCGTGTTGCTGGTTGCTATGGGACTGATCACGCTCTACGGACTGGGTGGTCAGTTTGCAGTCTTCGTCGTCACTTCCGAAAAGGACGCCCAACTCCGCAGTCTGCAGGCCGTCAATGAAACGATCAGCAGCGAACTCGCCGCGCACTTGGAGCGCGGTGAAAAACCCGTGCCGGAATCTCTTGCCGGCCTGACCAAGCGAGATCCGAGCTGGAGCCGCCGCCAAGTCTGCGCCTGGTATGGCAGTACGCCCCTACCTCTTTGCAACGAATTTCGCGGGGCATCCCTCGCGCTCCCCAGCTTTGTGAAGGGCAAGTTCCAGGATCTCGTCCGTGATCACGAGCGGTTACACCTGCGAGTAGGTTCGTCTCTGCCAATCGGCTCCAACAGACTGACCGTGGTCATTAGCGAACCTTTTGATAAGGAACTCGTGGGAAAGATTGCCGAGGGCCTCGGAGAAATCACCCTCTACACCACAGGGGAAGATGAAAATCCGCCGAAACAGCAGGCCCCCGCAGCGGGCGGAGTGAAGGACAAAGAACCGGCTTCGGGTACTCCGAAACATACCAGCGGGTTTGTGATTAGCACCCCTGACAATCAGCGTGGCGCGTCCCAAGGCGGTCAACGGGTCCTGCATCCAGCTTTCACCGTCGGCTCCATGCCCGAGCCCACAGCCAGCTTCGACCGGGAAATCACCTTCGGCACACCGCTTTCCGTGGTCGACTGGGAAAGCGGTAATTCCGATAAGTACGGTCCCGTGCTCCAAGTCAGAACCCGTCCCGCCGTTCTATACAGCCACTTGTTTGCTGCTCTCGGGGAATTCGTTCGCGGCGTCACCTACATCCTGATGGGAGTCGCGATCTTCTTCGCGATCATCGAGCTTATCGCCCTGATTATCGGCACGCGCATGACGCGCACCGTCACCGCCGCCGTTGCAGACCTGCATGTCGCCACCCGTCACGTCGACCGCGGCGACTTCAGCCATCGTATTCCTGTGAAATCCAGCGACCAGCTGTCAGATCTTGCGCGTTCCTTCAACTCCATGACCGCGTCCATCGAGAAGCTGATGCTGGAACAAAGAGAGAAGCAGCGGCTGGAGAATGAACTCGCCATCGCGCAGGAAGTGCAGGCGCAGCTATTCCCGCGCCAGACCTCGGACCTGGAGTCGCTCGAATTTTGGGGATTCTGCCGTCCTGCCCGCACCGTGAGCGGCGACTACTACGATTTCCTCTCCGCCAGTTCACACAAACTCATCCTTGCTGTCGGCGACATCAGCGGCAAGGGAATCTCCGCCGCCCTCCTCATGGCGACGATCCATTCGGCGGTCAGGGCGTACAGCGTCGAGAACTTGCCACAGATGCGTGAGCCTGTCGCGGTCGGCGCGGTCGCTGGAACCGGCAGAATGATGGCCGCCTGGCCCGAAGGGGTTGAAGTCTCACCAGGCGCGTTGCTCGGTCTGTTAAACCATCAGCTTTACGACAGCACACCGCCCGAGAAATACGCCACGTTATTCCTTGGCATTTATGACGGCCGCTCGCACACTCTCACCTACAGCAACGGAGGCCACCTGCCACCGATCCTGATTGCACCAGACGGCGCGATCCGTAGACTCGAAGCTGGCGGCACCGTGGTCGGCCTTTTCGACGGCATGATCTACGGGGAAGACTCAGTCGAGATGCGACCCGGTGAAGTCTTCCTCGCCTACAGCGATGGCGTCACTGAACCCGAGAATGATTTTGGCGAGTTCGGCGAGCAGCGCCTAATCGAACTAGTCCGCGAAAACCGTCATCTCCCGCTGCCGCAGATCACCCAGATCGTCACCATGGCGGTGGACGACTGGATCGGCGACAAAGAACAGCCCGATGACGTAACGCTAGTCCTCGCACGCGCCCGTTAGCATCTGAGTCCGGGTGCCCACCCTTGTCGCGTTTTGTGGGACAGGGTGAGGGTTTTGACCTTTCCCAGCGGTTCGACCAAAAAAAACGGGGGCTGCCCCACTTCTCGCCGCCTTTGCAAGAAGTGGGATTTCCTGACAAGTGCTTCAGATCTTCTTCACCTTCCACCTTCCCTGCCTGAACAGGATCGCGCTTACCGCCGCCATCGACGACTCCGCGATCGCAATCGAGTAGAAAACACCGTTCGACTTCATGCCGAGCGGCTTCGCCAGCACGTACGCCAACGGAATCTCCAGCAGCCAGAAGCCGAAGAAGTTCACGATCGTTGGAGTAATCGTGTCCCCGGCTCCGTTGAAGGCCTGCATCATCACCATGAAGTACGCATACCCAAGATTGCCGTAACTGACGATCCGCAGGCACGCCGCTCCCAAGCGCACGACCTCGGGATCGCTGATAAACAGGCGAACAATCGGCTCGGCGAAGAGCACAAAGAAGACACCTAGAGCGCCCAGGAAAAGCACGTTGTAGAGCCCGGTCCTCCAAACCGCAGCCTCGGCGCGATCCGGCTTTCCCGCGCCCAGGTTTTGCCCGACCAGTGTTGCCGCAGCATTGCTTAGTCCCCAGGACGGCAGAATTACGAAGATCACAATTCGAATCGCGATCGTGTACCCGGCCAGCGCCGCCGCGCCGAATGTGCTCACGATCCGCACCAGCCCGATCCAACTCGTGTGCGCAATCGCAAACTGCAAGATGCCGGTTACCGAGACGCGTATCAGTCTCCACAGCACTTCGATGTGCACGTGACTCTGGCGGGCCAGAACTCGAATGCGCTCCGTCCCTTTAAAGAGCCGGTAGAACTGGTACATCACGCCGATGCTTCGCCCGGTGAATGTCGCTAGCGCCGCTCCGGTCACACCGAGTCTCGGGAACGGCCCCAACCCGAAGATCAGGCAGGGATCGAGAATCAGATTGATGATGTTCGACACCCACAGCAGGCGCATCGCGATCGCTGCATCTCCTGCGCCGCGGAAGATCGCGTTGTTCAAGAACAGCAGCACCACGGCGTAGCTGCCGCCGAGACAGATTCGCGTGTAGCCGCTGCCCACCGCCACAATCTGTGGGGTCGCTCCCATCAGGCGCAGAAGATTCGGAGCAAACAGCAGGCAGGGAAGTCCAATCGCCAGCGAAATGATTAGGCCAAGAAAGATCGCCTGCACTGCTGCGTCAGCGGCGCCTTCCGGATCTTTCTCTCCGATCCGACGCGCCACCATCGCGGTCGTCGACAGACTGAGTCCCATGCACACGGCAAACACCAAGCTCAACATCGACTCCGTCAGCCCGACGGTAGCCACCGCATCCGCCCCCAACCTGCCAACAAAAGCAACGTCCACCACCGCAAACAGCGACTCCAGCACCATCTCCAGGACCATGGGCACGGCCAGTAGAAGAATGGCACGATTCAAATCGCCGTCCGTGTAGTCCTGGTGGGAACCTCGAACCGCCTCCACTAATGACGACCAAAGTGAGCGGCGCGGCTCCACAGCCGTAGCTAAAGTACTCATACCAACCTTGAACTTTCTGCAATAGCGTCCGCGACCGCGCGCAGACGCAATGCTTCAGAAGAGATAAATCAGGGAAGCCCGATCACGGGCAAGCAGGAGAGCGAATTAGCGAGGGCTGAACATGGTGTTCCTCAGCGCGGATCGTTTGAATTGCGGGTCCCCACGGGAAACGAACAGCGTTGGCGAAATATTACCGCACTTTGAACCTTATATCCAAGTAGAAAAGCGGCGAAGGGTCGGAGGTCCCTTCGCCGCTCTCTCAGGAGGTTTGAGTGGTGTTCGCTCTTTGCAACAACGTCATCCTAACGCCCGGACACATTGCTTGGGAAGATAACTAAGGTATGCCAGAAATCGCGATTCGGATTATTGAAAAGTCCTCACAAACGAATGCGTTGCCCTCGAATTGCTACACGCCATCTATTTCTTGGGCAACATCAACACGCGCGCCGAGACTGCCGAATTCTTCAGCGTCCCCCCAAGCAACAACGGACCGATGGGCGTAAACACAATGCCTCGCGTATCCGCACGCACGTCATACGTATCATCCGTGATCATCTCCCACCGGTTTCCATGCAGTTCAAATGCAAATGTCATCGGCGAGAGTTCGGCCTGCTTGCCGTCGCTGTCGAGCCCCTTGTAATTGTGAGGAGCCGTAGTGCCCCCGGAAAAAAGCAACCGATGGTCGTGCTCTCCAGCCCCTGCCACAATACCGAAGCGTCCGGGTCCGGGATGAGCCGGCAATTTGCTCCACTCAATCTTGTTCGGATCCTTGTGATCGATCTTCCCCATCCAGCATTCGTCCGATGCAACAAGCTTCCCGCTGCCCGGGTCCTTCTTTGCCCCGTCTACGTACACGATCGTCTCATCGGCGACTCCTCCCGCATGCCCGAACACCGGCGTGCCGGGAAAGGCTGTCGCCTGACTCCACGTATTTTTCTCCGCGTCATACACCTGCACATGGTTCACCGGCCCATTCCTCGACCTGCCGCCGACGACATAGATATAGCGATCGTGCGTCATTCCGATGACCGCGCTGTCGACCGGTACCGGTATGTCTTCCGCGCGATACCATCGATGATCCCCCGGAACATATGAATTCACATCGCCTAATACGGACTCGTTTCCCTGCCCGTCGATGGTGTATCCACCGAAAAGAAAGATCTGTCCCCTCGCCCCCACCGCAGAAGCCCCCAGCCGTCCCGCCACGCCGGGCACAGGACGCCCTTCGATCCACTTCCCCGACCTCAGGCTCAGTTCGTACATCTTGTTGCTCACATCGTCCCAAGTCTTCTTGGTCCCAAGGCCCATCAGCGAGAAAACCTCGAGTCCGCCCTTTAGCGACGCAACGGCGTTGCTGGTAACCGCATTCGGCATGGGAGGAATCTTGGGTTGATCGGCTGCCGGCAGAAGAAGTGAAAACGCGACCGGGAGGAGAAGCGCAAGGCGTCTGTTCATTACAGCAATATTACGTCTTTCGAAGGAATGGCGGCAAAGGCCTGACTCGGGCCGCTTCAAGCCTTACTTCACCAGCCCCTGCCGCACTCCATGGATGAAGTCTGTGTAGGCAGGCGTCTGTCCGATGGAACGCATGTAGCTCGCGATCTGCCCGCGATGATACGCCGAATGCATTACCACATGAGTCAGCACATCGACGATCGCGCTGGTCCACTCCTCGCCCTTGCTGTTCTTATACGAAATCGTCTGGTTCACATCCCCCGCTGTCACCAGATCAAGGTATTCATGCCACTCCCCACTCAGTTTGTCGGCTTCGGTTTCACACTGCGTCAGATCAGGTTCGGGCCAGACCGGCACGCTCTGCGGCACTTGTCGAAGGCGTTCGAGCCACACCCGCTCCGCCGCCAGAATGTGCGACATCAACTTCAGGGAGCGGGTATTTTCCCCATTGCCTGCCCGGATCGCAGCCAGAACTTCGTGGTTCGCCCACCCATCATAGGCAAACTCCTTCCGCAAATAATCCGCAAGATTCAAGACACCCTCCATCCACTCTCTTCAGCGTACTCTAGTCGGTGTACTGCAACCCGGCAACCTTGTAACCATCCTTTCACATTAGGAGAATAGACTTCGAGGCGAAAGTCTCCGCACCGCAATGCCACGCAAATCGCCAGCACTCAAGAGATCCGACGACGAAGCAGTTGCTCGCCCTCGCACAGCGAAAGCGTCGAGCAGCGACCCCGACGATCTTGCCAGCCTCGCCCTGAAAGCCTGCCTGATCGCCCGTGACGCCGCATTCAACGTCCGCGACCTGCTCACGAACTCCTCGCGCATGGCTTTCCTGGCCATCAAAGATTGCGAAAAGGAACTCGACCTCATCGAGCGCCAGATCGATGAGCGCCTGCCCCAAGCCATCACTCGCGTGAATGAGTCGCGCGCGCGTCAACTGCTGTCCAGCCTCAAGTCGACCACCGATCTCGAGCGAATTGGAGACCTGGTGATGAGCGTAGCCTTGCGCGTCCAGGCGCGCACGGCAAAGATTCCGGCTTCTGACACGCGGCAACTCGTCGAAATGGCAACCGTTCTGCGGGACATGCTCGACCTGATTCATCAAGGTTTCTCGAATCTCGACCTGGAATGTGCGCGCAAGGTCCTGCAGATGGATAAGGAAATCGATCGCGTCTGCCACGCTCTTTTCCAGAAGCACTTAGCCCAAACGGTTGCTCAGGGCGATACCTCAGGTTTTGAGATCCTGCTCATGGCGCAAGCTCTCGAGCGCGCCGGCGATCACACCACCAACCTCGCTGAAGACCTCTACAGCCTCATCGAAGGGCGCAGCTTGCGGCACGCGCCCAAGAAGAAGGCCGCCAACTGATTGATTAGTTGATAGGTCATAGGTGTTAGACCTTAGCTTGTTACTCATAGCTCACAGCACATTGCTCCTCCGCAAATTCATCATCCATTAACAAGCTGGAAACATTCGCGCAACATTCTCCCCATAAAGTTTTCAAGTATCTGATCTCGTGACTAATTTCCGAAGCCTGTAACTGGTTTCACAAATGGTTTTGGGAAGGACACGACTTCAGTCGTGCCGTCGCGAGCCGCATAAACACTCGGCTTTAGCCCCTGAGGTGATTTGTGCGTCCTGCCCTGTCAACCATTTATGAGATGGGTTTTAGCTGAGTAGGACTCTTAAGCCACATGCATTTACCCGCAGAACCCTCAGAACGCGTTAGCGGTAGCACCTCCCCGCCTTATCGTCCCATCATCTTTGTGGTGGAAGATGATGAGGATATAGCCCGACTCATCTCTCACAATCTCCAGGCCGCTGGCTTCGAGGTGCAGAGCTTTGTCAGTGGAGTTTCCGTTCTCACCGAGGCCGTTCGCGA
>AR_comb_assmDRAFT_10011361_pt1 | contig 28091 bp, 23 predicted proteins | sample ArasoioldDNA_FD_10543 | JGI IMG/M metagenome (IMG submission 10543) | reverse complement strand
CATAAAAACAGGCATAGAATCTCGCTTGGGAGGTGAGACTCTATGCCTGAGCCACTGTGGCTATACCTGGGGGTAACGCGTTGAAATCGCAAGACCATTGTGAAGGACTCAGGGTGTTACCACGCAATACGATGGAATGTGGAAGTTTCTCCAAAGCTACCGGAAAGCGTATAATGGGCCTGGAGCTGACGGTTTCCAGCGTCCGCTCGTACCTCATCCTTGAGCGCTCGATAGGACGCCCGTCCACGCTGCTTGAGGAGGGTGATAACCTGGTCGAGGATGTCATAGAAATCCATTACTGACTGTCCTCCAACTCCTCCAGCAGTGCCTTTGCCTCTTGCAGATCGGCGGTGTCAAAGCCCTCCGTGAACCAGCCATAGACCGGCGCCAGCAACGCGTAGGCCTCCGCCCGCTTGCCCTGCTGCTGCCACAGCCGTGCTAGGCTCAGTGCCGCCCGCAGCTCCAGGGACTTGGCTTGCTGGCGGCAAGCAATAGTGAGGGCCTGATGCAAGCAAGTCTCTGCTGCCGCCGCTTGGTCCGTCGACTGCATCCGCAAGAGCTCCCCTTTGAGCCGATACAGTTCCGCCTCGTACATGCGTTCGCCTGTGTCGCGCACCGCTGCCAGCGCCTCGGTGAGGACCTGGAGCCCTGCCTCGGGTTGCCCGCCTGCTCCATATGCCTCGGCGAGGAAGGCTAACAGATACGACTGTGCCATCTTGGCCCCCGTGGTCCTGTGGGTGGCAAGTCCTTGGTGCAAGTGCGCTATGCCCTCCTCGCCCTGGCCCTGCTGGGCCAGGGCCCAGCCCCGAAAGATTGTCCCAATGGCGAGGAAGTACGGAAACCCTTCCTCCTTCGCAATGGTCATGATCGCTTCTGCTCGCTCTTGGACGTGGTGTTCCTCACGCCGCAGCTGATGGAGCATCGCCACCGCGGTATGGGTATACGTCACGAGGAAAGGTCGCGACACTGCGTGAACTAGGGTCAGCGCTTCCTGGCTCCTGTGCAGGGCTTGGTCTGGGTAGCCCAGCAGCCAGAGACTCAGGGCCGCGTACGCGAGACACGTCACCCCAGACCCCTGTCGATGCCGTGAGGACAGGGCGTGCTGCTCAGCGGCGTACAGGTGCACTCCTTTCTCCAGGTGTGTCTGGGCCTGCGTCAACTCGCCAAGCCAGAACAACACGGTTCCCGCCCCCTGGTAAGCTTCCAAGAGACGCGCGGGGTCGGGCAAACGCTGGGCCAGGCTTTGACACTGCTCGCTCAGCTCCCACGCTGTCTGGAATTCTGCCCGCTGGAGATAAAACAGCCTCAGCCTTAACAGCACCGGGAAGAGCTGCGGCGTCTCCTCAACCTGACCACACAGCTCCCGCGCCCGCGCATAGGTGTGTTCGACTTCCGGGGCTGCATAGCCTCGAGTGGCCATCAATGCTGGCCCGAGCGTCACGAGTACGTCGAGTTCCTGCCGGGTGCGCTCGGGGGTGTATGGCAGGCTGGTAAGCAGCTCCAGTCCCTGCGTGAGGTGGCTGATGGCCTCCTCAAGGGCGGAGCGCTGTACTGCCTGGTGCCCGGCCCGCTGGAGGTAGTCCACCGCCTTTGTGGTGTTCCGACTGTGGCTATAGTGATACGCCAGCTCACTGTAGTGCTCCTCCAGTCTGTGGCGAAACACGTCCTCGAGGGCTTGCGCTGTACGCTCATGTACCTCCCAGCGCCGCGCACGCGGCAGAGCAGTGTACGCCACCTCCTGCGTCAAGGCATGCTTAAAAACATACTCAGGCTCAGGCACGGCTGGCCGCTCGTAGAGCAACTCCGCCTCCTGCAGGGCCCCAAGGCGCTGGTGCAGAGCTGCGTCCGGGGCCTCTACCACCTGCCGGAGGAGGTGCCAGGAGCACGTTGGGCCAATCACTGCCAGCGTCTGCAGCAGTGCCTTGGCCTCGGCTGGCAGCCGGTCGATGCGGGCCATCAGGACTCCCTGCACCGTGGGTGGGAGCTGGATAGCAGTCAGAGGGCGCGTACGCCAGGCCTCAGTCAGCGTGACCCTGCCCTCCGGCGTGCGTACGCACACGCCTTGCTCCACTAGCCCCTGTATGAGCTCTTCCAGGAAGAGAGGGTTCCCTTCGGCTTGGGATAGAAGCAGATGTACCAGGGCCGCCGGAACTAGATCCGTGTGGAAAGCAGCATGCACCAGGCGCAGGCTCTCCTGGGATGTCAAGGGCGCCAGGGCGATCTGGGTCGCATAGGATTTCCGCAGCCAGGGTGCGGGCGTGCTGGGCCGCGCGGTCGTGAGCAAGAAGATGGGAACGCCAGCCAGTTGCTCTACCAGCGTCACGAGGAAGTCGTTGGAGGTTGGGTCTATCCACTGGAGATCTTCGATGGCCAGGATCAGGGGATGCTGCTGACTCCTGCGCAAGAGTACCTGCAGTAGAATCGCAAACGTCCGGGCCTTCACCGTCTCAGGACGCAGACTGGCCACAGTCTCCGTCCCGGCGAGCACCCCCAAGAGGTGGAGCAGATACGGTGCGCCCTGCACAGGGTCCAGCTCCACCTCCTGCAGGCTGAGGCGCACCTTCGCCATGATCACCTCGGGACTCTCGGTTTCAGTGATGCCACAATTATCACGGAGCAGGTCCAGCACTGGCCCATAGGGGATGGTGCTGCCGTATGAGAGACAGCGCCCTTCGAGATAAGTGACTGACTGCCCCAGGAGGCCGCGGCGGAACTCATAGAGGAGTCGGGACTTACCCACCCCCGGCTCCCCCACCAAGCGTATTACCTGCCCTCGGCCCTCGGTAACCTGCCCCAGGAGGTCACGCAACATGGTGAGCTCCCGCTCCCGCCCGACGAACTGACTGAGGAGGCGCGCCCTGAGCTCCGTGAGCAATGAGTGCCGTGCCACCAACCCTAGCACACTGTATACGTCCTCCTGGGCATGATGCTCTGCCCCCCCCCCCATTTGCCGCGCCTGTAGCTCACACCATCCTGCCAGGAGCCGCCCGACTGGGGGCGAGACCAGGATCTCTCCTGGGGCGGCGTGCCCGAGCAGCCGTATCGGGACTGACGATGTTTCCCCTACCGCGAACGACCCCGATGCAGACGTACGCGCCGTTCCCTCCACCAGGAGCGGCCCCAGATGGATCGCCTGCCGTATCTCAGGGGCCGGTGCCTGGCCGACCCGGCCCTGCGCCGCCGCGACCACCTGGCGAATCGCCAGGGCCGCTTGCACCGCGCGCTGGGGGAGCTGCTCCAGCACGTGCGTCATGCCAAAAGCCACTAGGCACAGGGAGGCAAAGCGCTGCACAAGGACGCCCTCGAACCCCTGCACCTTCTCCACCAGCGTTTTCTCCCAGTGATTGGTGACTGTCCAGAGATCATACTCGGCGGCCATCAATCCTGGATGCGGAGGGAAGGTCAGGTCGATCGCCAGCAGTGCTACCAGTTTCTGCTCCAAAGTTGGAGCCAGTGCTGCAGCTCCTGCGCTCGTTTCCAGGGACCTCTCTTCAGGCTGACGTGCTGTCAACCCCGCGGGGTTCTGACCCTGTGGCACTCGCGCCCGACGCGGGCGCTCAATCCCGTACCGACGCAGACGATGACGCATGGCACTGCGGCTCAGCCCTAGAAGACGCGCCGCTCGCAGCACATTTCCCTCTGAGCGGTCGAGGCTCTGGAGCAGTTGCGTCCGCTCGTCCAGGTTCCCACCCTCCTCGCCTCCCTGCCGCAGGGCCGTGTGGGTAGCAGAGGGTGGCCGTGGCAAGCACAGCCGCTCCAGGGTGTCCGCAGCCAAGAGGCTTTCGGAGCTTAACAGTGTGACCCGTTCCATCAGATGGCTCAATTCGCGCACGTTGCCCGGCCACGTATAGGCACAGAGCCAGTCCGCGGCCGCGCCGCTCAGCCGCTTGGCCACGAGCCCATGCGCCGCGGCGTAGCGGCGCAAAAAACATTCAGCCAGGACGAGCACATCAGTCCCACGCGCGCGCAAAGGAGGAACCTCCAGCAGCAACACCGCCAAGCGGTAATAGAGGTCGGCGCGGAACTGCCCTGCCGCAACCCGCGCGTTGAGGTCCGCCTGGGTGGCCGCCATCACCTTGACATCCACCGCCTGCTCAGCCACCGCACCGACGCGGCGCACGCGCTTCGACTCAATCGCCGTCAGGAGCTTGCTCTGGAGAAGCAGGGGGAGGGCATCAATCTCGTCCAACAGAAGCGTCCCCTCCTTGGCAGCCTCAAGGAGGCCAGGTTTTGGGCGTTTGGCATCGGTAAATGCGCCGGCCTCAAAGCCAAACACTTCCGCCTCTAGGAGCATCTCCGGAATGGCGGCACAGTTAACCTCGATAAAGGGGCCCTGGGCCCGCGGGCCGCTCTCATGGATGAGCCGCGCCACGAGCCCTTTGCCCGTGCCGGTTTCCCCATGCAGCAATAGTGTGGGAACAAACGGATTGCCGACCGTGTCGAAGCCAGCTAAGTGCTGAATTTGCGAGCGCAAAGTGCAGATGATGGAGGACTCCCCCAAGAGGCCCGCGCTAGGATGGTCCGACGATACTATAGGTGGTTGTTCCACAGTGTATTCCGTGATAGACGTGGACAGTGGCCTCTCTGTGAGGGTAGCCAGGATGTGGTTGCTAGTACGACCAAAAATTGGTCGTTGTGACCACGCATTATAGGCCTCGACTCCTCGCCAGACAACCTCAATCTCTTGCATCAGAAGGGGCAAGGCACTGCGCCCTAGCATTGGCATGGTTCTTGCCCTCGTAGGAACCGTCGCGGCTAAGCATAGCGCCGCTGGGTGGTCAGACTCCATCATCGATAAGTCACCTGGTACGACACACATGCGGGAGGGAACGCGTCCTATGGTCACGTCACAGGCCACCATTCTCGTTGTCGATGACGACCCAAAACATCTCCGGCTGATGGACGCGCTGTTGCAGCCCCGCGGCTATACGGTGGTGACCTCCTCAGATGGCGCGGAGGCGCTGGACCAGGCGCACCGAGCCTATCCAGACTTGATTCTGCTCGATGTGATGATGCCCCAGGTGGATGGGTTTGAAGTCTGTAAGCTGCTCAAGGACCATCCAGAGACCCGCCTGATCCCCGTGGTGATGATGACGGCCCTGGACCGCATGGAGGACCGGATCAAAGGCATCGACGCCGGGGCCGACGATTTCCTCACCAAACCGGTGCACCGGGACGAATTGCTGGCGCGCATTCGCACCTCGCTGCGCCTGAAGCGGGCCATCGACGCGACGCTCGACAGCCTCCGCCAGGAGGCGCCCCAGCCTCCACCTGAGGCCCACGACGCCGTCTTCCGCCAAGAAGGCGACTATTGGACGCTGGCCTATCAGGGGAGCGTCTGTCGGCTGAAGGATCTGAAGGGCCTGCACTATCTAGTCTTCCTCTTGGCCCGGCCGGGCGAGGGTTGCCACGTCATCACGCTGGTGACCGCCGTGGAGCACCCCCAGGGACCGCCGGCTACGCCCGCCTCGCACGCGCTCAGTGCAGACCAACTGGCTACCCATCACTTGCGCGTGGATGGGCTCGGCGATGCGGGGACGGTGCTGGACCCGCGGGCGAAGGCTGCCTACAAGCACCGGCTGGACGAGTTGCAGGCCGACGTGGCGGAGGCCCAGCGCTGGAACGATCTGGCGCGGGCGACGACCGCCCAAGCGGAGATCGAGTTTCTGACCGCCGAGCTGGCGGCGGCCGTCGGGCTGGGCGGGCGAGATCGCCGCGTCGCGTCAAGTGCCGAGCGGGCGCGCCTCATGGTCACCAAGGCGATCAGAGCGGCTCTGCACAAGCTGCGTGACAACCACCCGGCCCTGGGCCATCATCTAGCCACGAGCATCACCACGGGGACGTTCTGCACGTATACCCCCGATCCGACCGCTCCACTCTCCTGGCAGCTGTAAATCGCCCATTGATGTCAGGGCAGTGTGCCGGCTGCCGGCACACTGTGCCGGCATGTATCACGCCTTGCTATCATGAAATGTTGGTTCACGGTAACTTTACCTGTCGTGACGCATGGAACCCTAAGTATGCAGAGAACCATGACAGACCGAATACCGCTACGACTGCTGGGAGTGTATGCCCATCCGGATGATGAGACGTTTTGTGCGGGTGGCACCCTGGCCAAATATGTGGCGGCTGGTGCAGAAGTGATGGTGGTGTCTATGACCCAAGGGGAGTCGGGACAGATCCGTGATGCCCATGCGGCCACGCGTCGGACGCTGGGGAAGGTGCGTGCGGAGGAACTCCGCCGTGCCTGCCAGGAGCTTGGCGTGCAGCATGTGCGCTGCCTGAGCTACGGTGATGGCAAGCTCCAAGAGCTCGACCAGCATTGCTTGACAAGCAAAGTGACCGAACTGCTCCGGTCCTTTCGACCAGACGTGGTCCTCACCTTTGGGGATGATGGCATGTATGGGCACCCAGACCATATCGCCGTTGGAGCGGCAACGGACGCGGCGTTCCAACTAGCGGGCAATCCTGAAGCCTATCAGGAGCAGATGGCTGCGGGCCTGACACCCCATACGCCCGCCCGCCTCTATCATAGTTGCCTACCACCCAATCGTCACTTGCTCATAGAGCATCTGGTCCGCTGGCTAGCCACGTGTCGCCCCCGCTTTCATGGCACCTTGGACTTTGCCCATGGCTTACTGCTCATGGCCGACGAGATAACCACCTTGGGGTATAGCCGTGATCATATCAGCGTGCGGTGGTATCCACCAGGATTCTCCATTATTGAACAGGGGGAACCGTCGGATAGTCTCTACATGGTCCTGTCAGGCCAAGCTGACGTGGTGCGGGAAACCCCGGATGGTAGCCTCAACTCCCTCGCCGTGCTTGGACCAGGCGACTTTTTCGGCGAAGAAGGTCTAGCCTACCATCGGCCCCGGAACGCTCATGTCATTGCGCGTGAGGGCGTCACCTGCCTCGTCTTCGCCCCAGGCGCCCCCACGGCCTTTGCCGGGCGAGGGGTGGAGAGCCAGTATGCAGCACAGACGGTACCAGTCCATCCTGAGAGTCTACAGGCCACCACCTGCATTGATATCTCGGCCTATGTGCGGCAGAAGCTCGCGGCGATAGCAGCCCACCGCACGCAGTGCCCCATCACACCGACAATGTTTCCCGAAAGCATCGTCCAGGAGCTGTTGGCGCACGAATACTTTATACGGATCGTGCCGCGGATGGAGATGGAAACGGAACTCGTGCCAGCGAGCCAGCTTCCTGTCTGTCAGGCCACTATGCAGCGGTCTCGCCCCGGTAGAAGGAGCCACCGTCATGAGACACCACCTCTGGGTTCAACAGGCTATACAAAAAATTGTAGCGGACGGTACGCGCTCCGCTGACACCCACTTGCTCAAGGTAGAATGGCCAGCAGCGCCGGATATTCAGTGGTATCTCAAAGATGAATCGACGCATATTACCGGCAGTCTCAAACATCGCCTGGCACGTGCACTCTTCCTGTATGGCCTGTGCAATGGATGGATTCGTCACAATACACCCCTCATCGAGGCGTCCTCAGGGAGTACAGCGGTGTCCGAGGCCTACTTCGCTAGACTTTTAGGGTTGCCGTTTGTTGCGGTCATGCCCAAGAGTACGTCGGCGAGCAAGATGGCGCAGATTGCCTTCTACGGCGGGGAATGTCATGTGGTGGATGATCCGTCGCAGATCTATGCGGTAGCGCACAGCATGGCCGAAGAACTGCACGGCCATTTTATGGATCAGTTCACGTACGCCGAAAGAGCCACGGATTGGCGCGGCCATAACAACATTGCGCAGTCCATTTATGCACAAATGCAGGCAGAACTCGCACCCATCCCGCAGTGGATTGTGGTCGGCGCTGGCACGGGTGGCACAGCCACAACCATTGGTCGCTATTTGCGGTATCACGGTGTTGCTACGAAGCTGTGTGTGGTGGATCCTGAGCATTCGGTTTTCTATGAGTACTATAAAAGTCGTGATCGCCAGCTCACCACGACGCGTGCCTCACGCATCGAGGGGATTGGTCGTCCCCGCGTCGAGTTGTCATTTATCCCAGATGTTGTGGACCGGATGCTCAAGGTGCCCGATGCCGCGTCAATCGCCGCCATCCACTTCTTAGAGGAAATCGTGGGGCGGCAGTGTGGAGGATCAACAGGCACCAATGTGTATGGGGCCATGCAACTGATGGCAGAGATGGCTAGAAATGGGACAAAAGGGTCTCTAGTGACCCTGATCTGTGATGCCGGCGATCGCTATGTGGACACCTATTACAACTCAGCTTGGGTCAGGCAGCAGGGCTATCAGTTGCAACCCTATCTCGAACAACTCCGGCATTTTTATACCACGACCGAGTGGCAAGAACTCCCGATGTCGCAGGAAGGGGCGTGTCAGCCGAAGGATAAGAGCCGCAGCCGCAGAGTGTGGAAGCAACGGAGCCGGTGAATGATCGTGGCGCTGCATCCGCGACCAGCAGGTACACGACCTACCTCTCCATGTTCCCCAGGATTTGGTAGACCATCACTGCTTCAGTGATGTTTTTTAATTGGTGCATGCCGAGTTGACGCACAGTGAAGAGTCCGGTAATCCGTCGCGCTGTCTCGGGGCCGACGAGCACTGTGCCGGCCTCACCCAGTGCCGCAATCCTGGCCGCGATATTCGTGACTGTGCCTGAGGCAGTGTAGGTCCAACGGGCTCCACTTGCCCCCTCTAATTTGGTGAGACCCACAAACGCCGGCCCCGAATTAATCCCAAGGTGGACGGCGATGGGCATAGCCACATCCTGGAGCTGCATGTTCAGTTGTACGGTGCGTTGCAGCGTCTGCAGAGCCGTTTGCACGGCGCGCCGCGCATGGCCTTGTGGATCGGTGTCAGCAAAGATGGCCATCAAGCCATCACCGGCTGTTTCATTGACATCGCCTCCGTGGTCGTGGATACAGTCTAAAAAACTGGAGAAGTAACGCTCAACCAGAGCATTCACCTGTGCCGGCGCCAGCGTTTCGCTGAGTCTGGCGTACCCACTGATATCGAGAAAGAGCACTGAGATGTCCTGCTCTCGTTTCTCGAGTGGAGGAGTTGTAGGATTGGCCTCAATAAGTCGCTGGACTGCTTGTGGTACGAACTTGGCCAGACGCTCTTGCGCCTGCTGGAGCCTATCCACCTTCCCATCAATAGTCTGCTTCAGACGTAGTGAGGTGCGAATGCGGGCCAGCAATTCGTCCCGGTGTATCGGCTTCGTCAGGAAGTCATCGGCCCCTGCTTCGATGCCCTTGATACGGTCCTGCACCTGCCCCAGGGCCGTCATGATGATGACGGGTGTGAGCCGCGTGTCAACGTTGTCTTTGAGAATCTTGCAAACTTCGAAGCCATCCATGCCTGGCATCATGACATCTAACAGGATGAGGTCCGGCCGTTCCTGTTGCACTTGCTGCAGAGCTTCCTCACCATTGGACGCGCACACGACCCCATAGCCTCTCGGCAGGAGTAAGGCTTCCAACAGCTTGACATTTTTTGTCTCATCATCGACGACGAGGATTTTCGCCTGCGGTTTGACCATTGGCCGTACCCCCTGGGTTACCCTAAGTAAAGATGGGCTCTCCAGCGTAGACATACATCACAGCTGTCCTTGCAAATACCGCTCGACCATCTTTGGGACCTCTTTGATAGCGATCGGCTTCGCCATGTAGCCATCAAACCCTTCAGCAAGCAGGCGCTTTTCATCGCCTTTCATCGCGAGCGCTGTCAGAGCGATAATGGGAATGTGCCGCGTGCTCGTGTCGGCCTTGAGCGCCTGCATGGCCGCGCTGCCATCCATGCCAGGGAGCTGCACGTCCATCAAGATCAGCGCTGGTTGCCGTTCCAGGGCCAGGGTCACACCGGCTTCCCCAGTTTCGGCTTCGAGGGTCGTATAGCCTTGAAATTGTAGTACATCACGGATCAGTTTGAGATTTCTTGGATTGTCTTCCACGATGAGGATGAGTTCACCTGGCATGGCTATGACCTCTCTCCCAAGGTGCGTCGTAAGGCATCCTTGACCATGGTAGCCACATCCTTCTGACTCAACGTCGCTTTGTGAGCCAGCTGGGCAATTCTCCCATGTAAGCGCTGTTTGTCCTCAGCCGTTAGGTGCTTGACCGTGAAAACGATGATCGGTAGCCCTCGGGTCACCGGCGATTGTGCGAGACGGTCGAGCACCTCAAAGCCGTTCATGCCTGGCATCAGCACATCGAGCATAATCAGGTCTGACCGCTCCGTCTCTGCCATCGCCACCCCAGTCTCACCATTGTAGGCCCTGAGGATGTGGAACCCTTCCGGTTCCAGGGCTGTAGCCACCAGTTCCACGGCTTTGGGGTCATCGTCAATGACGAGAATACTGACGGGAGCTGTGCGCACCTTCGAGGTTAGGCTGAAGGTCCCTAGCGTTCTCAGGAGTTCTCCTTTCTGGATCGGTTTGACCAGATAATCTGCGGCGCCTAGGGCAAACCCTTTGCCTTTTTGATCAATGATCGACACAATGATGACCGGCACATCCCTGGTAGTGGGATCTGCTTTGACATGCGTGAGAAATGCCCACCCATCCACCCTTGGCAACAGCACGTCCAGGATAACGGCGTCGGGAGAGAGTTGCTTGACCTTGGCTAACCCTTCTTCTCCATCCCTGGCAATAGTGACGCTGTACCCTGCCTCTGTCAAATAGATACGGAGGAGGTCTGCGGCCCTGGGGTCGTCTTCGATGACCAACACTAACGGACTCATGGCTCCTGTCTCACTCCGCTGCTCTGGCGTCGTGTCCTCACCCAGAGCCAGGACGGGCGGCTCCCCCACACCGGGGAAGGGCAGGGTAAACGTAAATGTGCTACCACTGCCTGGGGTACTCTCGACCCACAGAGTGCCGCCATGCAGCTCGACAAACCTTTTTGTCAACGCCAATCCCAGTCCTGTGCCCTCGGTTTTGCCAGCGAGCCCGTGCCCAACTTGCTGAAATTCCTCAAAAATGCGCTGCTGGTCTTCTGGAGCAATGCCTACCCCGGTATCCCAGACGGCAATCTGTACAGCACCGTTCATACGTTGGGCAACGATGCCGATTTTGCCCTTGTCCGGGGTGAATTTCACGGCATTCGAGAGGAGATTGAAAAGAATTTGTTTCAATTTGCGCTCGTCGCCCGTGATCACGCTGAGGTCATCCACCATGTCGAGGGACAGGGTCAGACCGTGCGCCAGGGCGCGCTCTTTGACCATGACCAGACTGCCTTCCAACACCTGTCTGAGGTCGAACATGCCCAGCTCCAACTCCATTTTTCCCGCCTCAACCTTAGAGAGATCTAAAATATCATTGATCAGGCTGAGCAGATGCTGTCCACTGCTGAGGATATCGTTAAGATACTCCTCCTGCCGCTCGTTCACATTGCCGAACATCTTTTCCAACAGCACCTCAGAGAAACCGATGATAGCGTTGAGCGGCGTGCGCAACTCATGTGACATGTTCGCCAGAAACTCTGATTTGTGGCGGTTTGCCACTTCCAGGTGGGTGTTGACGAGCTGGAGTTCTTGCTGCTGCAGGCGCAAGGCTTCGGTGCGTTCCTGGACCTTGGCCTCTAAACTGATGTTCAGTTGCTCAATCTGCCGATAGGCTAAGGCGTGAGCAATAGCAATGGCGAGTTGGTTCGCCAGGGTAGTCAGGAGGTGTTGGTCTGCCACCGTGAGCGGGCGCTGTGTGCGGACATTGTCGACCGACAAGACGCCCAGGACGCGCCCTTCGAGCTTGAGCGGCAGCACGATCAGGGAGTGGGGGTTCAGGAGGTCGAGCATCGGTTTATAGGCCTGGTCTTTGACCTGTTCCATGTCCTCCACTAAGACAGGCTCTCCAGTTAATGCCACCTGGACGTGCAATCCTCCACCTGGGAGGAGGGGTATTTCGATAGCCTGTAACTGCGTCTGTATCTCGTCAGAAGCACCAGCAATGCTCCCCTGTACCAGGGCCTGCTTCTCGGCATCCACCAGGAAGAGCCTGGCACGGCTATAGCCCAGGTGTTGCACGACAGCGTCCAGCGCCAGAGCGATGAGCCGATCCAGATCCAGGGTTGAACTCATGACCAGGCCAATAGCATGCAAGGCAGAGAGCTCTGTAAGGCGCTGTTGCTGCGCTTGGGTCATCTGGTCAAGCGAGGCTGCCATGTGATTGAACGTCATGGCTAACAGACTGATCTCGTCGCGTCCATGCACCGTGACCCGCTGCGACAAATCCCCTGTAGCGATGCGGGCGGCAGCATGGGCCATGGCTTGCACTGGCGTGAGGACATAGTTACAAAAACCGAACGACACGAGCACGCCTATGAGGATGGTCCCGAGGGTTAAGCCGACGCCGGTGACAAGTGTTTTGCGTATGCTCGCCTGCATACTATCCAGTGACAGCAATAGCTGCACACTACCGCGCTTACCCGTCTTGGCAGGTCCATCCGCAGCGGTAGCGGTGTTTTTGCTCAGGAGCCACATGGCCGTGGCTAGGCGCCCCTCGTTTTGGCTTGCTGTGCCCTCAGTCGTTTCCACTGGCACTGCCACATGGTAGGTACTTTGCGTGCCGAGAGCGTGGTAGTGCAGCGACGTGGTCGTCACCGCCGGTGCAAGCGCCACGGCATGCTGGAGGGCTAGCGCCGCCACATCCGGTATGGCATGGGCTTGCGGCTTCAATTGTTGCGCCAGCACCTTGCCCTCGGCATCGGCAATGAGCACGAAGAGCACGCTGTCCTCTTGCAGAGTGCCCTCGATTAATTCGCGCAAAATGACCTCGTCCTCGGTTAAGACGCCGTATTTGCTGGTATGGGCGAGATTTTGTGCCAGGGATATGGCGCGCTTCTGCAGCTCCTCGGTGAGCACTTCCCTAGTCTGCCGCAGTAAGTACCAGCTTAAACTGGCACCCACTGCCAGAATCATCAGGCTGATAAAGGCCATCGCTTTGACCTTGAGTGACACTCTGCTGGGCTGGGTATGGCCTGTCGGCTTTAGGGCTGTTTCCATGCGACCATCGCCTTATGCTAGCGATACACTTTGTTCGCAGACTGGATAATCTCTGGCGGGAGCGTCAGGCCAATCTTACTAGCCGTCTTGAGATTAATCGCCAGATTCACCTTGGCTGGAGGCACTACCATGACCTCCGCTAGGCGCAGCCGACCACTCTCGAGGTCCGTGGCGAGCTGACAGCCCTGCCGACCTACGTCAGTATAATCAGGGGAGAGCGACGCCAGGGCGCCTGCTTCGACAAAGATGTCTGAAACCGTCACAAACGGGAGATTGTTTTCAAAGGCTGTGAGTAAAAGAAATTTGAACGACTCTGGGGTTACCACTGTGTCGTCCGGTACCATCCAGAGCGCGTCAATCTTACCCAGGAGACTCCGCAAAGCCGCTGGCACTTCCTTGGGTGTGGACGCCGGTGCGGCGAGGAGTTGGAGTCCTAAAGTAGCGACGGTACCACGTGCCTCCGTCACCATCGCGCCTGTCTTCGTGGGATCGTAGATCACCCCGAGCGTTTTTAATGTGGGCACGAGAGCTTTGTACCTGGCTAACTGCATCTGCACAGGAATATCGAGCGAGACACCAGCCAGATTGGCCCCTTGCAGACCATGCTTGGGCGGATTGGACACCATGACAAAGATCATGGGGACATCCCGCAGGTGTTCTCTGGCAACCTGCGCGGCCAGGGGACCAATAGCCACGATGAGGTGTGGTTTGACAACGGTGAGACGCTGGAGAATACTACTTTCTTCTTTCTTGGTGCCGCGTAAGTCGTATTCGGTAATGCGCCCTGGACAGGCGGCAACAAAGCCAGCCACGGCCTGATTGAACGGTTCGAGATCGTGGCTTTTCAGGATCACGATGTCCTGTGCCCTGGCTTGGGTGAGCGGCAAGAGCCAGAGCAGACCCAGGGTTATCTGCATATACCACAGCCACTTGCGCCGTGTATGCTTCCCCCCCTCCGCCATGCGCATATCACTCCTACTAAAAGCTATATTCGGCGCCAAATGTCAGAATCAGGTCCGAGCGCAACCCAGAATTCCTGTTGAGAGGCACCTGGGCATTGGCCAATACGAGCAACTGTTTCCAGGGATTCCATTTTACACCTAACGAGCCGTTAAGGATATGGTCACCAATACCATCCCCTGCTGGTTCGTGGCGTCCCAGGATCTCGCCAGCCACTGTCCAGGTAGGGGTGCCGACATCGACGCCAAGGACATACTGCACCGCACTTTGGTGACCACGGTCCAGGTTGAACTCATAGCCAATATTCAGATGGGGTGTCAACACATCGAACAGGGTCCGTGACAAGACCAGGAACGGGCGTAGCGTAGTCGCGCCAGAGCCAAGAAAGTCCTGATGGTTACCTGTAGCCAAGGTGGTCAGGAAGGCGCCAGAGACATCGATCACGTCGTTCTTGAGCAGCGAGTACTTGGCACGTAGCACGACATCCCCGAGCCCGAACGCATAGCCGTGGGCTGCGTCATCCGGGCTCTCAGGACCGCCAACAAAGGTATGTACATTGGGAAAGAGAGTGTTGCTTGGGGACACCACGACTCGGGCATGACTCTTCACGTCCATATCGACACTGGTAATGGGGAGAAAGACGCCGACATCCAGACGGTCGGTAATTCCATAGGTGGCAGCAAAGGCAAAGATCTGGACGCGTAGCTTGATGTCAAGGTCGATGCGCACTGTGTCTAACTCGAACTGTTCACGTGTGTCTGGGAAACCAATGACGTCGGGTTCGTGTCGGGCGGTGACGGGGAAATGACTGAGGCTCTTGCCCTCAAAGGTATCATAGGTGAAAAAGGTGTACGAGAAATGGAGGTTGAGCTTGCCGCCTCCCAACGTCGGAGCCCGTTCGGCGAACAGGGGACCCAGGCTTTCGGTGGTACGTAGAAAGGTCCCCAGGGACGGATCGAATGCAAAGGTGAAGCCGCTGACTGAGGAACTGAAAGGAAAAATGCCAATTTGACTCGTAATTTGCTCGTTGAGCCGGTTGATGCTGGCACTGGAATCGACGGTAAAGTGTGCCGCATGGTTAGCGGTCGGGTCGGTGGCGAGGGTAATGCCATCGCCGCCGTATAACCCGGGGATAAGCGTAGTGAGACGCCGCGCTGAGCTGGCCTGTGCGGTCAGGAGCACGACGACCCCAACGATGCATCCCATAAGTACTCTGTGCATAGGTGAGATTTCCTTTCGAGACGCAGAACGTGTTGCCTCGTTCACGGCCCTATGTCAACGAAGTTCACCACCGTGGGAATGGCTCGGAGATAGGCATAGATGGCTTTAAGGTCATCGAGCGTCAGACGCAATTCCACTGGAAAATGCGGCGGTACACGCAGGGAACTGCCCTGCGGTCGACGGAAGTCAGCACCGAACCGTAATGCCTGAATAAATTGTTCCTCAGTCAGGAAGAGGCCGGTGCTGGGATCCGGGGTCAGATTGCGTGAAAAGACTGGACCTACGCCAACAAAGGACCCGATATCTACCCCCCCGGAGAGATATACCACCGTATTCACATCCACGGTCATTGGGATGAGACCACCCGGAGGAGCCGTATGGCAGTCATTGCAAGCTGCCATGGCGTTTACCAGATAACTGCCGCGCCCAACTTGGGCCTGTTCATCCGGCGTCAGGCGAGCGACGGTGGTAGTGAATTGGCTTACGAAGGTCTCGGATGCTGGCCCGGAAGAAAAAAATTGCGGTATGAGCAAACCCCGCTGGGCATTGGTGGGATCATTCATGGGATCGCTGTCGCCAAGCGGGGGAAAGGGCACGGGAGGAAACGGAAAGGGTGGCTTGAAGGTCTTGCGGATGGCATTGTGTACCGGGGAGATACGCCGTAAAAAGGCGTATATCGCCTTGAGATCATCGCGTGACATAAAGCGGAAGATATGCCAGGGCATCACCAGCAATTGCTGTGGGTCAGCGCTGGTACTATCATGAAAATCCTTGCCTGTGCGTAGGGCCTCGATAAACTCGTCTTCCGTGAGGAGCAGGCCCGTCTCCGGATCGGGTGTGAGATTCCGCGAGAAAACCGAGGTGAACCCTTGTACGTCTGCGAAGGGCAGGGGAAATTCCACCCCCCCCGCCAAGTAACCCGCCGTAGTGGTATGACAAGTAGGACATTCAGCGACACCATTAACGAGGTAACTACCGCGTGCCACTTGATTAACTACCTCTGGTGGCAAGCCGGTTGCATTGAATCCCTCGGGCGCTAAGCGCAAGCCTAATTCCACCAGCGTTGGCTCGGTGACAGTCTGCGCCGCAGGAACATTGTCGTCAAGCCCACTGTCTGAGCAGTGTACCAGACAGAGCAGACTCCATCCGATCAGCATTGCGAGCCACCACCAGCGCCCCTGGGTCATTGCCCCCCTCCTCCGTGCCGTCTGTTCTGTGCGCTACCATGCCACTCGTATAATTGCCCCCCTTGCTCCACCTCCTTTTCCAAAGCCTTTGCCCCGTGGACCACCTGCAACCGTACTCTACCCCCTCCGGCAGCCTCTGTCTAGACCGCGCCGCACTGCTCTGCCCCTTGTGCTAACGCGCTCCAGCAGGGGCAGGCGCCGTGGGCTTGGAGTAGCCGCCGGCGGGGACGCGCTCTTGAGGGTTTGGTCGCCAGTTTTCCTCCACGGCCCTTTGAGAGATGATCGGGTTTTTTGCCCCCCGCCTCGAAAAGGTATATTCCAGCGATTGACCTGAGTGAGGACGGGCTTTCGGCCTCACTCAGGCCTACCACTTTTGCTCGTACTCTTCGATGATGATAATATGGATGTCAGTGAGATTGAGGTAGATGGCCGTGATGGTCAGCCGGTCATGCCCAAGGATTTTCTGCACCGTTGCCAGGGAGAGGTGCTTCTGAAGGGCCAAGGTCGCGAAGGTGTGCCGGAAGGTATCTCCACACTACTCATCATTCGTCGATAATTCGTATTTGCTACCACCACCATCCCTTCTGTGGTCAGACGGTCGAGATCATCCGATGGTTACGACGGCAGCACTCCGAGAGTCTGGTCGTCAAACTCCAGGATGGTCTTGAGCTCGCTATTCCCGCGTGGATGCTCGATCCGCTCGCGTGCAGCCAGGTGCATGATGCGCCGGTGCCACGCCTGACCGTCGAGGCCCTCTTGGCCCTGCGTCGCCATCCCCACCCGGGCCTGGCGAGCGTGGGCGCCCCGGCCTGCGGACCCTACATCGTCGACAAAGGTTGCGAGGGGCAAGTCCATCAGAGGACCTGGTGGAGGGCCTATGGCGCCCAGGTCCTCTGCCCGCCCAAGCGCAACAGCCGATCGCCTTGGCCCAAGCGGCTCCGGCGCTGGGTGGCTGGGGTGCGGCAAATCGTGGAGACGGTGTCTGAGAAGCGCGCGCATACCTTCCGCCTCGACCGAGAGCGTCCTCATGACCTCAGCGGGTTGCAGGTGCGCGTGGCCGCCAAGATCGCCTTGCATAATTTCTGCATCTGGTTGAAGGCACAACTCGGCCGGGCGCCGCTGGCCTTTACAGACTTGGTGGACTGGTAAGCTCACACTATGTCACACCAAGCGTTTTACAGATCCAAGCATTGCCGCACAGACACCCTTCTACGAAGTCCGAGCCAAGGCCTTCAGTATTTTGGACGGTCCCCACATCGACTTTGTCGCCAACCATATCACCACTGACGTCAAATTCGACGAAACCGCTTTTCAGTGGGAACATATCGATGCACTGGCTCCTCACTTTAAACGGCATCTGCGGCCCATTCTCCTAGCGGTCGATTGGGCCGCATCAGCCGGGCAAAGCTCCGTGATCGAGGCCGCCACCTTTCTCCAAAGCGCCTTCAGCAGGGGGCGCTCACTGGGACAATATGCCGCCTGACCGCATGTTTACTGGCCTGGGGAACCAGTATGGGCCTGGGGAGGATGGCAGACGTCTCCGATATCGACTATCAGGCCCTGGTCAGCGCCTCAGAGAATTTCATCCGTCTCGCAACCCTCACCGAGGCCAATGATCGGGTGAGTAACGCGATGGCCGCGCTCCCCATCTTTGCGTATTACGACCTTGGCAATGCGGTCCATTCCAGCAGCGATGGGCAGAAGTTCGAGACCCGCATCAACACTATTAACGCCCGCTATTCGCCCAAATACTTTGGGCTGAAAAAGGGCATCGTCTCCTACTCTCTGGTGGCCAATCATGTCCCCGTACATGCGAAAATCATCGGCGCGAACGACCATGAAAGCCACTACGTATTCGATATTCTGTTCAACAACACCAGCGATATCCAACCGGAAGTGCATTCGACCGATACCCACGACACCAACGCGGTCAATTTCGCCATCCTGCACCTGTTCGGCTCTCAGTGCGCGCCCCGCTGCCGGGACCTCTATGATACTGTGCGCACCTCGCTGTATGGCTTCCAGCACCCCAGCCAGTACGATGACGCGATGGTTGCTCAAACCCCGCCGTAAGCTCAACCCCGAGCTGGTCGTTGAGGAATGGAACAACATTCAGCGCATTATGGTCTCGTTGGCCCTCAAAACGACCACCCAGAACATCATCGTTCGGAAGCTCAGTGCCTTTGCCCTCAAAAACAAAACCCGGCGTGCCCTGTGGGAATATGACCATATCCTGCGGAGCCTGTATCTGCTCGATTACATTGACTCTCCGCCACTTCGGCGCAATATCCAGCGGGCGCTCAACCGTGGTGAGAATTACCACCAACTGCGCCGCGCTGTCTCCTATGCCAACTTCGGGAAACTGCGTTTTCAGACCGAACAGGAACAGCAGATCTGGGGCGAATGCGCCGTCTGATTACGAATTGCCTCATCTATTACAACACGATGCTCTTATCCAAACGATGCTCTTATCCAACGTGCTCGCATACAAGGAAGCGGTGGGAGATGTGCAGGGAGCGAACCTGCTCAAACAGATGTCACCGGTGGCCTGGCAGCATATCAATTTCTTCGGACGTTACGAGTTCCGCAAAGGACCAAAGGCCATCGATATGCATGAGATCGTGCGGGAGTTAGCCCAACGCCCGGTTCGACTGGCCTCGGCGGGATAAACCTGGAATATACCTTTTCGAGGCGGGAGGCAAAAACCCGGTCTTCCCATGTCGGATGATATCAGTCCCTTGGCAGTGAGGGCAATGCAGGACTTGCATAATCATGCTATCACTCGGGTAGCTTGGGGGTTGCTCTGCGTCTCATACACCCCGAGAGAATAGCAGACCAACACCTCTGAAACATCCTCGTACTACGAATTTTCAAGGCAACCGGGCCCTGTGCCGGCCGCTGGCACATTGTGCCGGCGGTGGTCACGCCTTGCCAGTGTCGGAGATGTGATCTCCACTTTTAGAACACTACTCACAGCTAGAAGGAGTAATACCATGGTAACACCATTGAACCAGCCACAGACCAGCATTGTCGACCTGCCGGAAGAGGACCGGGAACTCGCCGCCGATGAACTGCTCTTGATCGTGAATGGGGGCGCAACGGACTGCGAGAACGAGGCAGATAGCGCTCAGACCGGGAACAAGGAGTGTGATGCTCCAAAAATGTTCTAGATGCTGAGCGCATCCGCAGGAGCACGGGACGCACGGTCCAGAGACTTCTGGGGCCGCGCGTCCCCCTCAGCCCCCTTCTGAGAGGAGGGGGAAGAGATGATACTCGTTCCACAGGGAGAAGGAGAAGAACCATGACAGCACCACTGAGCCAACCGCGCACCAGCATTAACGACCTGTCGGAAGAGGACGGGGAACTCGCGGCCGACGAACTGCCCTTGATCGTGGGCGGGGGAGTCACATCGGGGGAGGATGATGGCACACTGAGCGGATACTATTATGGTGATGTTCCAAAACTCAACTAGATGCTGAGCGGACCCGCAGGAGCACGGGACGCACGGTCCAGAGACTTCTGGGACCGCGCGTCCCGCTCAGCCCCTCTGCTGAGCGGAGACACGCCCATGACGATTGTGATCTTGACCGAGCCACATGATTCGCACCTGCCATTTGTGGCGCAGCACTTGCAGCAGCGCGGTATGCCCTTCGTGGTCTTTGATAATGCCCAATTTCCCACCGGGGCGGAGCTGGCGCTCACGTGCTCGGAAACCGGTACGCTGCGCCACTCGCTCGTGGTGCTTGGAGAACACCGCCGCACTCTCGACATGGCGGAGATCAGCGCCGTGTGGGATCGCCGGCCAGGGGCCCCGGTGGTCGATGCGCGGATCACCGATCCACCCTTGCGGGATTATATCCAACGCGAGTGTAGCTATTTTCTGCATGACGTGTGGCATACTCTTCCCTGTTTTTGGGTACCGGGGCCACCCCGCCTAGTACAACGCGCCAGTTATAAAGTCACCCAACTCGCCCTGGCAGGCCAACTCGGTTTTGAGGTTCCTCCGACCCTGGTGACCAATAGTCCTGCAGAGTTTGTCGAGTTCTATCGGCGCCACGCGGGTCGGATTATTAGCAAACCCTTCTACTACAACACCGTCTATTCATCCCCGGAGACCACCAAAGATTTTTGGGGCATGCACACGCAGCCCGTGACCGGGCATGATGTCGGGTTTGCCGCATCGCTTCGCTTCTGTCCAGTGATTGTGCAAGCCTACGTGCCCAAGCGCGTGGAACTTCGAATCACGGTCGTCGGCAGCGAGATCTTTGCCTGCGAGATCCACTCGCAGGTGACGCAGCGCACCAGACACGATTGGCGGAACTACGACCTGGCTCATACCCCCCACTATGTCCATGACTTGCCACAGGAGGTCGGGGAGCGTTGTCTTCGCCTCGTTGACGTCTTAGGGCTATGCTACGGCGCCATCGACATGATTCTGACCCCGGATGGGCGCTATGTCTTTTTGGAAATTAACCCCAATGGCCAGTTTGGCTGGATTGAAGACATCACGGGCTTACCCATTAGTGCCGCCATTGCGCAGCTCCTGATAGCGCACGAAGGGGACCCTATGGCATCGAGGGAGTCGGGAACCTATGCACACACTATCACCAGAGACCTTGCACCAGATGACACCGACCGTCTTAGGGGAGATTTTGGCCTACCTGACGGCGCTCTGGCGGGAGGACGTGGGTTCTGACGAGGCGCAGAAGCGCTTCGACCCATTGTGCGAGCGCTATCCGCACCTGTCTTTGGACTTGCTATGGGAGGAAATATCCTACACTGGTGGTCTCCGCTACACGGTGCTCCTGACCATGCCACAGGTGGGGAAGGGGGCACGTGAAGCTGTGCCCCCTCCGCCGACGCAGCCGCGGGGAACGGTCAGCATCAGCCTCGCCCCGGACACGGCAGTTCCCTGGTTGCTGCACTGGGCGCGCCATGCGCGTGAGAACGAGGTCATACGTGTCAACCAGGAGACCCTGACGATTGAGCACATGATCGCGAGCCTTGATCTGGGGCGAGAGCAGACGCCCATTGCTTCGCAGTTAGTGGATATGTGTCTCATCAAGGAGGCTGTCAAGCGCTATCGCATCCGGCCCTCTACCGAGTACTTGCAGCAGGCCCTGGATCGTTTTCGCCGGGTGCATCGCTTATGCAGTGCCGCCAGCACCCAGCAGTGGATGACCGAGCGGGGCTTGAGCCATCAGAAATTCGAAAAACTGCTCGAAGGACAGGCGGTGACGGCCATGCTGCGGGATAGGATTGCCACGCCTGAGGCCATCCAGGCCTACTGGGAGCAACACCCTGGGGTGTTTGATATGGTCCACCTGGCGTGTGTGCGCCTCCGCAACCGCGACAAGGCGACGCAACTCTGTGCTGCCCTACGTGCTGGGGAGCGTGATTTTTATGAGGCTGCGGCGCAACACTTTATCACTGGCACACTGCTGGCTAGCCACGGCCCCTTCTTCGTCACTTATGCGCGGCATGCGTTGACACCGGCGCAGGCGGCCAGCGTGTTTGCTGCCGCCCCTGGGGACATTGTGGGACCGCTGGCGAACGCGGATAGCTGGGATATTGTGCGCGTCCTCGCCCGCCAGACGGCACAGTTGAGCGATAGCGCCACCCGCGAGATGGTCACAAAGGCGGTGTTTGATGCCTGGCTGGCCACGCAGCGTCAGCAGGCGCACATCGAATGGTACTGGGGGACAGCGCCACCCGCGCTGCCGAGTCGTTGAGCAGTGCGCGCTTTGCCGGGAGGCGCGCCAGTGGCACGGCCGATGGATGCCGTGAGGAGATGGCATGACGGAGATATTTCGCAAAGAGGCGTTGCAACGCCTGTCATCCCCTGAACGGCTGGATCAGCTCATGCAGGTGGTCGACCCGCACGACTGGCTCATGCTGGGCACGGTGCTGGTCCTGCTGGGGTTGGCACTCACCTGGGCCTGCGTCGGGCGCCTGTCGACCACCGTGGCCGGCCGTGGGATCCTGATTCGGCCCCGCAAGGTGGTGGAATGGCAAGCCCCGGCCGCCGGCCGGCTGGCAACGCTCACGATAAGTGTCGGCGATGTGGTGCAGAAAGGCGCCGTGCTGGGTACCATCGATCAGAACGATTTGCACCAGCAACTCCAGGAGGATCGCGCTAAACTGCGCGACCTGCTGGCCCAGGATAGCCTTAAGGATACCTTGCAGACGCAACAGAGCACCTTGCAGCTCCAACAGATAGCCCTGGAAAAGCAGGCACTCCACCTGCAACAGCAGGATCTGCGGCAACGGCTGCGCGATGCCGAGGCCAAAGCGCCTCTGCTCAAAGAGCGGCTGGACAACCGCCGCCGCTTGGAAGCGCTGGGGCTAGCCCCGCGCATCTCGGAGGAACGGTTGCAAGCCGAACAGGTCTACGTCGACAACCAGAATAAAATGGCCGAATGCACCGCCATGCTGACCCAGCTTGACAGTCAGCGCAAACAGCTCGATAGCAAAGAAAAGAGCCTCACCTTGCAGGGGCTGGAGGCGTCCACCAGTCGCAAAAACCAGATCCAGGAACTCCGCAGTAGTATCGCCGTGCGTGAGGGGCAATTGCAGCGGACGAGCGCCATCGTCAGCGACTATACGGGTCGGGTGTTGGAACTCACGGTGACCGTGGGCCAGCGGGTGCCCCTTGGATGGCGCCTCGGCACCATGGAAGTAGAAGACCGTGCCAGCCCACTCGTGGGACTGACCTATTTTCCCATCAAGACCGGGAAAAAGGTGCAGGCCGGCATGCGGGTATTGATGGCGCCAGATACCGTCGAGCGGGAGCGCTTTGGCAGTCTGCTGGCCACGGTCACGTCGGTGTCGGCCTTCCCAGTGACGAAGGAAGGCATGCTGAGTCTGATCGGCAATGCCGAGGTGGTCGCCACCCTGGCGGCGCAGGGCCCAACCCTCGAAGTCGTCACGACCTTGACCCCTGACCCAGGGACGTTCAGCCAGTATAAATGGTCCTCATCGCAAGGACCACCGCTGCAGATTACCTCGGGCACTACGATGACGGCACGTGTGGTCGTCGAACAGCGGGCGCCTCTGACCTACCTCTTACCCGTATTGCGAGAAACCAGTGGCCTCCTCAATTAATGCCTGGTGGTTCCGCTGGCGACCGTGGCGCCGTCGCCAGCCACGAGTGAAAACGCCAACGGTGTTGCAAATGGAAATGGTCGACTGCGGGGCGGCAGCCCTGGGCATTATCCTGGCCTATTATGGTCGGATTGTCCCCCTCACCCAACTGCGGCAGGAATGCGGCGTGTCCCGCGATGGCAGCAGTGCCGTGCACCTCATGCAGGTCGCGCGGCACTATGGCCTGGTGGCCAAGGCCTTCACAAAGACTGTAGAGGGAGTCCAGGAGCTGCGCTGTCCCTACATCATCTTCTGGAATTTTAACCACTTTGTGGTGGTCGAGGGCTTTCGCCACAATCGGGTCTATCTGAATGATCCGGTCTGGGGGCCGCGTACCGTCACGATCGAGGAGTTCGATCGCGCCTTTACAGGGGTTGTGCTGGTCATGGAACCTGGGCCCACTTTTACCCCGGGTGGCCGCCACCCGAGTATGCTGCGCGCCCTCTCCACGCGCCTGCAAGGTTCCATGTGGGCACTCGTGTATTGTTGTTGTGCCGGCGTCCTGGTACTGGTGCCCAGCCTGGCGCTCCCGGTCTTCACCCAGATTTTTGTCGATGCCATCGTGAGTCAGGGATCCCAGGAGTGGCTGCGCCCTCTCCTTTGCGGGATGCTGCTCACGGCCCTGCTGCGCGGCCTGCTGCAGCACCTGCAACTGCGGGCGCTGCGCCGTCTCCAGCGCAAACTGGCAGTGCTGATGGGGAGCGGCCTGGTGTGGCACCTGTTGCACTTGCCGAGCAGTTTTTACGCGCAACGATACGCCGGGGATCTGGCCCAGCGCACGACGCTCACGGACACAACCGCGCAGGTGCTGTCAGGATGCCTGGCCACCACGGGCATTGATCTCCTCCTGCTGGTGGGGTATGCGGTGGTGATGGGGTGTTATGATGTGCTTCTCACCGCCATTGGCATCGCTTGTGCCGCGGTCAATGTCCTCGCCTTGCGGTGGGTGGAGCGCCGGCGAGTGGACGCCAATATGCGGTGGTGGCAGGCCATGGGCAAGGTGGAAGGCGTCGCCATAGACGGGCTGCGCAACATGGAAATGCTCAAAGCCTCGGCCCTGGAGTCGGACTTCTTTGCGCGCTGGGCCGGGTACTATGCGCAGGCGCTGACTGCCCAGCAGGAGCTGCGCGTGACCAACCAGACCCTGGGGGTGCTGCCGACCCTGCTGGCGTCGCTGGCGTCGCTGCTGGTGTTGACGGTCGGCGGACTGCGGGTCATGGACGGGTCGCTCAGCCTGGGCATGCTGGTGGCGTTTCAGAGCCTCATGCACAGCTTTTTGACCCCGGTAACCACGCTGGTCAATCTCGGCGGCACGTTGCAGGAACTGCGGGGCGACATGCAGCGGCTGGACGACGTGCTGCGCCATCCCACCGACCCCACCATGCGCGAGACTGCTGGAGGATCGCGGCTGCCGGCGCCGGTGCGCCTGCAAGGCGCCGTGGAACTGCGGCAGGTGACGTTTGGCTATAACCAGGGCAATCCACCGCTCATTGACCAGCTCAGCGTGAGCCTGAAACCGGGCCAGTGGGTGGCCCTGGTGGGGGCGAGCGGGTCGGGGAAATCGACGCTGGCGAAACTGGTATGTGGCCTCTACGAACTGTGGGAGGGAGCGATTCTCTTTGACGGTAAGCCCCGCGCGCAGATCCCCCGTGCCGTGTTGACGCAATCCATCGCGCTGGTCGATCAGGAACTGAGCTTTTTTGCCGGCACGGTACGCGACAACCTGACGCTGTGGGATGCCACGGTGCCCGACAGCCAGCTCGTCCAGGCGTGCCAGGACGCGACCGTGCATGACACGGTGCTAGCTATGGCTGGCGGCTATGACGGGGCGCTCCTGGAAGGCGCCGCGAACCTCAGCGGCGGTCAGCGCCAACGCCTGGAAATCGCCCGCGCCTTGCTGCACAACCCGGCGATTGTGGTGCTGGACGAGGCAACCAGTGCGCTCGATGCGGACACCGAACAGCAGATCGTCAGGCATCTGCGCCAGCGGGGCTGCTCGTGCATTATCGTGGCACACCGGTTGAGTACCATCCGTGATTGCGATGAAATCATCGTCCTGGAGCGCGGCAAGGTCGTGCAACGCGGTACGCATGCCACGTTACTCAACGAAGGGGGGGCTTACCTGCGCTTGCTCCGCAGCGAGGGCGAGGCGCTGGAGGGACTAGCATTATGACACGTCACGCGGCATGGCCATCCATTGCTGAGCAGCCCTGGGCGGTGCCAGGGCCCAACTCGTTCCTCCTCGACGAGCCCGATGCCCCGCCCCTGCTGGTCGCCGTGCGTGCTGTGGGGGCGGCCCTGAGCGTACCGATCCATCCCCCGCGCCGTTGCGACGACCTCCAGGGCCAGCGCGATCCGCTCGCGGCTATTGCCCGGGCGTCGCGACTGCGCATGCGCCAGGTGGAGTTGACCGAGACCTGGTGGCGGCACGATCACGGCCCCCTCCTGGCGTATACCCGTGACGACCATCGTCCGGTGGCCTTGCTGCCCGTGTCGCCGACCCGCTACCACCTGTTCGACCCGCGCGACGGCTCGCGCACTCCGGTACGCGCCCGTCTTGCTGCCACCCTGGCGCCCATAGCCTATACGTTCTATCACCCGCTCCCGCCCGCCGTCCACAGTGCCTGGGCGCTGCTGGCGTTTGGTCTACGCGGCCAGGGGGGGGATCTCCTCAGGGTGTGGCTCACCGGGTTGTTTGTCACTCTGCTCGGGATGCTGACGCCCCAGGTCATGGCGGTCGTTGTGGACACCGCCGTGCCGGATGCGGACCGCGGCATGCTGCTGCAGCTCGGCGCCGCCCTGCTCGCGGCGGTCTGTGGCCAGGGCCTCTGCCAACTGGCCCAGGGCTATGGGCTCCTGTGCCAGGAAGTCAAGGCCCGGGCGGCCACGCAGGCGGCCATGTGGGATCGGTTGCTCCATGTACAGCCCGCCTTCTTGCGCCAGTATGCGACGGGTGATCTGCTGTCGCGCGTCATGGCCATCACCCAGCTAAGCCACAAGTTCAGCGGGACCACCCTGCGCACCATCTTCAGCAGCGTACTGGCGCTGCTCAACCTGGGCCTGATGGCGTACTATAGCCTGCCGCTGTCTCTGGTGGCGATGGGGGTTATCCTGGTGGCGAGTGTCGTCACCCTCTCTGCCGGCGTGAGCACGGTACGGGCTCTGCAGCCGCTGCAGGTTCTCGAGGGCACTATTTTTGGCCTCATGGTGCAATTACTCCATGGCGTTACGAAACTGCGCGTGGCTGGCGCCGAAAAACGCGCCTTTGCCTATTGGAGTAGGGACTTTCAGCAGCAACAAGGGCTGCGCCAGCACGTGCAGACTATCCAGGATCGCATGACGGTGGTCAATACCATGCTGCCCACGCTGGCCGCCGTGGTGCTCTTCTGGTGCGCCACGCGGCTGTTTGCACCTACGGAGGCCGGGGCGCTGCCGCATCTGACAACGGGCGCGTTTCTCGCCTTCTATGCGGCCTTTGGGATCTGTATCAACGGCGCCACGAGCCTGAGCAATACCATCATGGATGTGCTCGAGCTCGCCACCTTATGGGAGCGGGCCAAACCCATCCTGGAGGCGCCCCCAGAGGTGGATGCCGGGAAGAGTGACCCCGGTCGCCTGTCGGGGAAAGTGGCATTGGAGCGTGTGACGTTTCGCTACCGCGCCCACGGCTCCCCTATCCTCGACGATGTCAGCATCCACGCCGAGCCAGGGGAGTTTATCGCCCTCGTCGGACCCTCCGGGGGTGGCAAATCGACCATCTTCCGGCTTCTGTTGGGATTTGAAACGCCGCAGGCCGGAGCGATTTATTATGACGGTCAGGACGTGTCCAGACTCGACGTGTATGCCGTGCGCCGCCAGATGGGCGTGGTGCTCCAGCACAGCCGTATCATGGCGGCGAGCATCTTCGACAACATTGCGAGCGGTGCGATCATTACCATGGACGAGGCCTGGGAGGCGGCGCGGGCCGTCGGCTTGGCGGATGATCTTACCGCTCTGCCCATGGGCATGCATACCCACCTCAGCGAAGGCGGCGGCAACCTGTCGGGCGGGCAGCGGCAACGTGTGCTGCTTGCCCGTGCGCTGGTGTGTCAACCCCGCCTCCTCCTGTTGGATGAGGCCACCAGTGCCCTGGATAACCACACCCAGGCCATAGTGACCGCCAGCCTCGAGCGCTTACACATTACCCGTATTGTGATTGCGCATCGCCTCAGTACTATCCGTCATGCTACGCGTATTTACGTCCTTGCCGGTGGTCGCATCGTGCAGCAGGGACGGTTTGAGGAACTGGTGCAGCAAGAGGGCTTGTTTGCGCAACTGATGGCCCGGCAGATGCTGAGAGCCTGAGGGAGGATGAAGAGCGGAGCCACAGCTCCGATACACTCTCCACCTCTAGAACTCTTTGATACGCGGTAGGACTTCTCGCCCGAACAGCTCGATTTCTTGCATCACTTGGCCGAAACCTAGCGAAGGGCGATTTTGGGGCCAAGGAAAGCCGTCCTGAGGTAGCAAGCAGCGAAAAATCCATCTGTTATGCGGCCAGGGACGTGCCACAAGGTGCGCTGAGTGGCAGGAAAGGACGCATACGGGCAGACTGCGAAGTTT
>AR_comb_assmDRAFT_10093589_pt1 | contig 28103 bp, 24 predicted proteins | sample ArasoioldDNA_FD_10543 | JGI IMG/M metagenome (IMG submission 10543) | reverse complement strand
TAAGGCGAAACCAATGGTCTGTTGAATTGTACGTACCATGCTTTTTCATCTTCGTAAGCGTAGCTAAGATCAGGATGAATGGTTGAATAGCCGAACGATGCATTAATAAAAGTGTTTGCAATGCTATTCTTGTTGTAATAAATTTCGTATCCGAAATTTGGGTCACGGGGTTTATGAATAAGCGTTGTAAAAAAAAGTTCTTGTCCCATGCCCCGAATATTCACGTCGCCCACTTTTGCTTTAAAGCGACCGGGGCTTAGATCATAAAGCTGTCCTGTAATGCTGAACAAATCTTTTGTTATGATGAAAACATCAACAGAATCGGGCTTATGGGGAAGAGGCTTCACAAGAATTCGCGCATCCTGAATAAAATCAAGTGAGCGAAGATAGCGTTCGTTATCCGCAACAATATAGGGATTCAAAGGTTCGTTCTCTTTAATAAACAAATTATCACGGATCACCCATTCTCTTGTATTCCTGTGAAGCTTATTCAATAATGTTGTACCGAAGTAATGTGTCTCTTGCGATGTATCACTAAAGTTTCTTTCAAAACCATATTCTTTTATTATAATGTGACGAACGATTTTATTATTGTAGGCCAGAAAAGGCGTTTCACTTTTTGTATTCAGTACGGAAGCTTGTCGTGCAGAATCAGCAGGAGTGCGGCTTATAGCCTTTATGGCAAATTGGAAGATATTACGATTCTTTTTTTCAGTAGTATCTTCTTCAGTTTCTTTTTGCTGTGAAAACGCTGCATGTTGCGTAATGGCAAAACAAAGAACTGCAATAACATGAACGATATATGTAGGGTTTGCAATCTTCAACCAGAAGAAAATTTAATTTAAAATTAGCTTCACAAAACGATTTGAAATTTATTATGAGCCCAGCTATTAATCGGTTTTCAGCTTCCATTGCGTCGCACTCTTGTACTTTTATTTTCTATTCAGCAGAAGCGATCATTAAAATAACTTCAAACGGTCAATTATTGTTTTGCAAGAATTATGCAAAGTAAATTGAGGTTTAACTCCTTCAGGAACGGGGAAAATTTTCCCATGCAATCCCGATAATTTTTTTTCATAAAGTAAACTTTGTAATTTAATCACGGTAAAACTTTCCATCTCTAAACGCTTTACCCATGAAACGAATTTTCTGCGTCTTGTTGTTGATTGCATGTAACATTTTTTTACGGGCACAAGCCCGGATAGACAGCATTCAATTTTTCATGGATGAAACGCCTTTCAATGTGACGCTTGCAACTGATATAACAAAGTTGCTTAACACTAAAATGAAAGCCGACTATTTTCAAAAAGCTACGTTCAGTTATAAACTTCCTGATAGTTCTTCTGCAAATGAAGAAATTAATATTAATGCAAGAGGTCAGTTTCGAAGAAGCTATTGTTACATTCCGCCGCTTCGTTTGAATTTTCATAACACCACTTCACCCACGTTGTATTCTTTAAATTCTTTAAAGCTTGTTTGTGCTTGCAGAACCAATGCCGAGTACGAACAATATTTACTCAAAGAATTTCTGATTTACAAAATGTATAACCTGCTTACGAAAAAAAGTTTTCGTGTTCGGCTGCTCAGGTTAACCATGCAGGACAGCAGGGGAAAGAAAAAACCTTTCACACAGTATGCTTTTCTTGTAGAAAGCGTAAATGCGATGGCAAAAAGAAACAATTGCAAAGAATGGAAAGGACCAAACATTGCAACAGAAGGAACCGAACGGCAACAAATGACTCTTGTAGCAGTTTTCGAATACATGATCGGCAACACTGATTGGTCAGTGCCCGGCAATCATAACATAAGGCTGATTTATTCCAAAGGAGATAGCGTTACAAAAAGGCCTTACGCTGTTCCTTATGATTTTGATTATTCAGGGCTGGTTAATACTGATTATGCAATTCCAACACCCGAATTAGGCATTGATAATGTAAGGCAGCGTTTGTATCGTGGTTTTCCCCGAACAATGGAAGAATTGCAAAATGTTTTGAAGATATTTAATGAACAGAAAGAAAAAATCTATTCTCTCATTCAAAATTTCGAACCTCTTTCCTCTCAAAGCAAAAAAGATATGATTGGTTATCTCGATGATTTTTATAAAACGATCAATAATTCAAGATTAGTGCAGTATGAATTTATTAATAAGGCCAGGAGTGAATAATACAAATAACAGATTTGTGTTGCACATCTTATTTAAACTATAAAAAAATTATTGCAAATAGTTCACACAAAAATTTTTTTGGTTAATGACTCTCATGGTCATCATTGTGACTATCGGTGTGATCATGGTTGTGATGATGCTCATGATCATGTGAATGCTCATGATCAAGATGCTTTTTTATTTTTTCTTCATCAATATTTAAAGCAAGTTTTTCTGAACCGCCTTCTCCATGAAATTCAAGATCATCAAACAAGCCTTCATCGGAAAGATCCAGCGGATGAGAATTTTTCCAGTCATGATGGGCGATTCTTTCAAGACGTTCGATCACATCATCATCATGTACTTCAATAGCAAGCTCACGACGATCATCAAAACTGCCCTGCGTTAAATTGATCGAGCCGATAATTGCGCGGCATCCATCAGCCAGAAACATTTTTCCATGTAATTTATAATGCTTCAGTTTATGAATTTTTATACCGACATCATCCATAATTCTTAAACCGCCGACACCTTCTATCAGTTTATCTTTTTTCAATGAATGAGGCGCACGGGCCATAACATGAATCTTTACACCACGCCTCATTGCCCGAATAAGTCTTTCAATGATCACCATATCCTGGAAACGTTCATTCTGCACAAAAAGAGTATGCTGCGTTTCATCAATAAAACGTGCAATGCGGGAACGTGAGTTGCCATTCGACCAAATGAGATGTGCATTTTCTCCGCAATCAAAATTTTGTCTGTTCCAGTCAGCTTCAAAACATGCAATGATCTCTTCAACTTCATAATGTTTTGTAGTTGTAATAGCATAGTCACGTGTTTCCAGAAGATTTTTTCTTTCCCAATTGAGTGATTTTATAAAAGCAATTTTTTCATCAATGACCATTGACTTCTCATGCGTAAGCGCAAAAAAGGGATTACTGTCTCTCACTTCAATGTTGGCGTTTTCAAGTATTCTGCGGGTTTCTTCATTTTCTTCTTCACCGTTTCTGCGTGCAGGATTTAACATTACGCGTACATCCACACCACGATTTTTTGCGGCAACCACTGCATTGATCAAATCAACATCTGTAAAGAGAAACATTTTTATCCTGAGAGATTTTTTTGCTGACTCAATTGCATCTATGATCGGCTTTCCTGTATCATCGGGAAGTATAATAATAGATCGATGTGACATAGGGTTTGTTTTAGATTAATGCAATTTTCAATTGAATTAAAAATTAGTCAAGCAAAGTATGTAATCTTCCTGATTGAATATGGAAGAGTTCTGCATATATTCCTTCCTGCTTCATCAATTCTTCATGCGTGCCTTCTTCGGTGAGCATTCCGTCTTTCACCAAAAATATTTTGTCGGCATCCCTTATCGTAGAAAGGCGATGAGCAATAGTTATAACAGTACGTCCCTTCATCAATTGCTCTAATGCTTCCATAACAATGTTCTCTGCTTCGGAATCAAGCGATGCCGTTGGCTCATCAAGAATAAGTATGGGAGCGTTGCGCACAATAGCACGGGCGATACCTATTCGTTGGCGCTGCCCGCCGGAAAGTGTAAGTCCTCTTTCTCCAATAAGTGTATCATAACCATGCGGCATTTTCGAAATGAATTCATGTGCATTGGCAAGTTTTGCAGCATCAATAATTTCTTCAGTTGTTGCATCCGTTCTTCCGTATGCGATGTTGTCATGAACTGTTCCGTAAAAAAGAACAGTATCCTGCAACACGAAACCAATTTGATGACGTAAACTTTCAAGGTCGTAATCTTTAATATCAATGTCATCAATTAATATTCGCCCTGAAGTAGCATCATAAAAACGTGGAATTAAACTTACAATAGTGGATTTGCCGCCTCCTGTTGGGCCGCACATTCCAATACGTTGACCTGCTTTGATTGAAAGATTGATATTATGAAGTACCGGCGATTCAGGATGATATGCGAAACATACGTTCTCAAAAACAATATTACCGGAAAGTTTTGCCGGTTTATATGCATTGGGTTTTTGATGAATGGCCGTATCAGTGTTGAGAATAGTTTGAATACGTTCCAATGCAACCGATGCTTGTGCAATAGTGCTGGTGAGTTTCGCAAGATCCTGAACGGGGCTAAAGAACTTGCTCATGTATGCAAGGAAAACGGTTAAAGCTCCGATGGTCATCACTCCGGATAATACAAGCACAGTACCTCTCCACAGCACCAATGCAACACATATTGCTACAGTAACCGTTACGATAGGTGAGAGTATTGCTTTTATACGTCGCGCTTTAAGGGCAGCATTTACGGTTTCCATACTTACTTTTTTCAAGCGGTCCTCTTCCCAATCCTGGCGACCAAATGCGTTTACTACACGAATACATTCCAATCCTTCCTGTAAAACAGCAACCATATTGCCTTGATCCTTGCGTACTTCCCGCGTGGCTTTCTTTACGGTTTTTTTAATACGGGCAACAAAAAATAAAAGAAAAGGAGTTACTGCAACTGCAATAAGAGCAAAGTCCCAGTTTAAATAGAACATGAGGCTTAGCATTCCGATAATGCTTAAAGCATCAATCAAAAGACTAAGAAGTGTTGAAGCCACGAAATCCTGCACTGTAGATACATCCGCAGTAATCGTATTCATTATCTGGCCTATCTGGTGCAAGTCATAATAAGTAAGAGAAAGCCTTTGAAGATGATGATAAAGACGTCTTCGAAGATCATTAGCTACATATTGCGCGACACTTTCAGTAAAGTAACTATCCATGTAGCTCGCAATAGCACCTATGGTGGTAACAAAAACAAGCGTTATTGCTGCAACTATCGCTAATGTTTGTGCAGTTTTTATTTCATGAAATGAAATAACATTCATCCTCGATAACCATTCAGGTAATTTTTGATGACCGATAACATTATCTATAATAATCTTTAAAGGCCAGGGCGCTGCAAGGCTCATGGCGGTTTCTATTAACATTGCGACAAATATTATCAGCAGCCATTTTCTATAAGGAAATACAAGGTCTTTCACCAAACCGATTGAACTCTTTGATGATTTTTTTATAACATCATCCGGAGTAACAACATCTTTATTTGAAAAGCTTGTAACCATTTATTCGAAATTCAAGTGATACGCTACATTTGGAAACAAAATATGGAAGGTATCTTCATAACAGTTAGAATAAAGCAGCATCAATAATAAATCCTGACCTATGTTAGGTTTATTGAAGATAACAATTAGTCTAATAATTTCAAACACAACAAGAGGAATATCTGTCTCAAAAATATTTCGGTGACTATATTTTTTTAATGAATGTAATTTTGTTTTCATTGAATGATTCATCTTTCCGTTCTTAGCTCATCTTTCGGTATGCCACTTAATAGTTGAAGCTTGTATCTATTGAAGATTGCATTAATGAAATATTATACAAGAGACACTCTCTGTCATAATATCAGAAGGTAGTGTACTCAACAAAGACGTTTACATAGCAGTTATTATGCTATCTGAAATCATCATGCAAAAAATCGCCCCCTGAGTCTAAACCATTTTATAAGTCTGTAACTTCCTGATCTCTGTTTATTAATTACTTTTCCTTTTTGATACCATTTTTAAGAAAATTTAATTTTATTTTTATTTTTTTTGAAATAGCTTTAAGGCGTTAACCATTTATTTATCGAAAATTAATACTGCGTAAAAATTAAGAATTATATTGATTTTTAAATTCGTATACTCTAAGTCCAATTTCTATCAAACCCTTTTCTCAAATATCCTGTTTAACATTATCCCAACATTCTGTGGTAAACCCTAAATATTTGAAGAATAAATATGTCTCCGATGGAAGTGATATGCCACTTACATTACCGATAGCTTTATTCTTTCAAAAAATCAGTCAAGTAAAAAGTGATGTATGGTATGTACAGTAGCGATAGCTATTTTCTTAACTCTGAAATCTAAAAGTTTCCGGCATTTCCTCCAATCCCTATTGAAACTCTAAATTCCAAGTCCTGCCTGTTTCTATTTTTCAGCTTTTTTTATTGAAAAATTTTATCTGCTGACCACTTAAAAGCTCATATTATGAACAATTTTGTTTCTGCATGGTATGTTATTTATACCAAACCGAGACATGAGAAAAAAGTCGTTGACCAATTAACAGAAATGAATATTGAAACATTTCTGCCTAAAATAACTACGTTAAGAAAATGGCACGACAGGAAGAAATATTTAGAAATGCCTTTGTTTCCCTCGTATGTTTTTGTGTATTTAAGAGCAGAACAGGATTATTTCAAAAGCTTGCTCAATGAAAGTGCCTTGTATTATGTGCGAATGGGGAAAAAAATTGCATCAGTATCAAACTCATCAATTGATGAAATCAGAATGATTGTAAATACTTATAGAGATATAGAAGTATCAACGGAAAACTTCCTTCCCGGTAAAAAGCTATCAATAAAAGAGGGTCCTTTTACAGGGTATTCTTGTGAAGTTGTTGAATATCATGGCAAGAAAAAAATTATTGTTCGGGTGGATTTATTGCAAAGAAGCGTTCTGGTAAATTTGAGTGTTGAGTCATTAATGTTGACAAAAGAAATTGCCTGAGCTTTTAAATTGAAGTTTTGCCAAAATCAATTTATATTTTCTTCACCTAATTAATTTCAAGAATGTTTAAACCCTTAAAAAATTTTTTTTGGATTGCCTTTATTTTTCCTTTGGGTGCATCATGTGTTAACATGAAAAAAGCTATATACTTCAATAATATCCCCGATTCTACGATTTTATCAACAGTGCAAAAATTGGAACCGGTTATTCATAAAAATGATTTATTAAGTATATCTGTAAGCAGTATGAATCCTGAAGCTACACAAGTATTTAATGTGCCAAATTCAAGTGGCAGTGTACCAGGCTACTTGGTCGATCGGGATGGATTTATTCAGTTTCCTTTGCTTGGAAATATTAAAGCTGATAGCCTGACAAAAAAGGAATTGCGTGATACAATTGCAAAAGATTTAATTGAAAAAAAACTTTTGCTCGATCCGATTGTATCTGTTCGTTATCTCAATTTCAAAGTAACGGTTTTGGGAGAAGTTGGCCATCCTACTGTAGTTACTGTAGAAAATGAAAAGGTCACTTTATTAGAAGCGCTGGGGATGGCAGGAGATTTAACTGTTGAGGCAAAACGTAATAATGTAATGGTAATTCGTGAAGAAGAAAGCGGTGAAAAGAAAATTAAACGATTAGATTTAACAAGTACAGAAATTTTTACCTCACCATATTACTACTTAAAGTCTAATGACATTGTTTATGTTGAACCTAACAGCACAAAGGTTGCAAGTACAAGCAGGTTTACACAGATCTTACCTATTGTTATAAGTACCGTTACCCTTCTTTTCCTTGTTTTTGATCACTTTACTCGCTAACTAATATTAAATACTCGCTAACTAATATTAAATAATTGCCATGAAAGGAAGTAACATTTTTAGTATGCTGATGTTCCGGTATATCCCTTACTGGCCTCTTTTTATATTGCTGATGACGGCTAGTTGGATTGTAGCCTGGAACTACACAAGATATTTAACGCCTCTTTACGAAGCAAATGCTACAATATTAATCAAGGACGAAACATCACAATCGTCGGATGCAAAAATGATGGAAGCCTTAAACCTCGCTCCTTATCAAAAAAATGTTGAAAATGAAATTGAAGTTATTCAGTCAAGATCTTTTATGAAGGCAGTAGTGGATACTCTCGGGCTTTATATATCAATTTTTGAAGAGGGGAATATACATTCAAATCCTGCATACACTTCATCGCCAATTGCCATAAAAGCTGAGTATACTGACCAATTACAAGAGCAAAATAATATATACTTCACTTATAAAAAACAAAATGAAACTGTTATAATAAATAACATCTCATACCCATTAAACTCCTGGGTAAAGACTCCCTATGGCAATCTAATGTTCAAAAAAAATACAAAACAAAAAATAAATGCTTCCCAGCCACTTTTTTTCAACATTACGCTGCCTGCCAACGCTGTAAAGGGTATACTTGGCAATTTGTCTGTTTATCAAACCAACCCGAAATCTTCGCTTATCACCTTGAAGCTAAGGGATAATGTACGTGAAAGAGCGGAAGACATACTTAATGGGTTGTGTAAAGCTTATTACCAGTCTTCCATTATAAGCAAAAATGAAATGACTTCAAACACGCTTGCCTTTGTTGAAGACCGGATAAAATATATAGAAAACGATTTGGATTCTTTAGAAAAAAAGATCCAGAATTATAAAGCAACCAATGATATAACAGATTTAAGTGTACAGGGGCAACTCTACTTAAACAACGTTGGTTCTAACGATAAAGAAATTGCGCAGATTAATCTGCAGCTTGCCATATTGGATCAGGTGGAAAAATATGTTGTTTCAAAAAATAATAAGGATGGCATTGTGCCTTCAACTTTGGGATTGAACGACCCCATGTTAAATCAATTATTACAGAAGTTATATGAGAGTGATATTCGTTATGCACAAATGAGAAAAACAACGGGTGAAAATAATCCAACTGTTTTAGCAATCAAAGTTGAGGGAGATAAAATGCGTCCGAATATTTTAGAAAGTATTCATAATCTCCGTGCTAATCTTTTAACAAGTCTTCAAAATTCAAATTCAACAAAGACCACTTTTAGTTCTCAATTGAATGCAATCCCGCAGAAGGAAAGAGAATTATTAGACTACACAAGACAACAAGCGATAAAAAACACTGTTTATACATTCCTTCTGCAAAAAAGAGAAGAAACGGCACTTTCTCAATCTTCCACTATTGCAGATAACCAGATAATAGATTCAGCCGAATCTTCAATGATCCCAAACTCTCCGAATAAATCTGTTATCTACTTAATGGCTTTATCATTCGGATTGTTAGTGGGTATTGGTTTAGTTACCATGAGGGAGGTACTTAATTCAAAGGTTTTATTCCGTTCCGAAATAGAGAGCTTTACAACTATACCTGTTGTTGCGGAACTTACCAGGGTAAAAGAGAAAAAAACGTTGGTAGTTAATAATCCTGAATATCTTTTTATTGCAGAGCAATTTCGCCAATTAAGAACAGCAATTGGTCTATATGGGAAAATTAAAACCAAAAGAAAGATTTTGATTACTTCTAATATCGCCGGTGAAGGAAAAAGCTTTATAAGCACAAACCTTGCTCTGAGCCTGGCAATAGCAGGAAAAAAAGTTGTACTTGTAGATCTCGATTTTCGAAAGTCTGTGACCTCTGAAATATTCAACTTAACAGAAAGCAAAGGAGCAATTGAGTTTTTAGAAGGAACATGTGAACCTTATGAAATAATAAAGCAGACAGAATACGGTAAACTATCTGTGGTGCCGACCGGAAGAAGTACCTCAAACTTAGCAGAACTTTTATTAAATGATAAAGTCGGGACGTTATTCAAATTTCTTGAAGAAGCATTCGATATAGTGATTGTTGACAGTTCACCCATTGATCCCGTATCAGATGCATATATTCTTGCAGAATATTGTGATACCACTTTATTTGCAGTTCGGCACGCCTATACACCAAAAACAATGATACAGTTGATGGATGAAAACAGCAAATTAAAAACAGTAAATAATTTGTCAATCATTTTCAATGGAATAAAACCCAGAGGATTTATGAAGAAGGGATTTGGATTTGGGTATGGTTATGGTTATGAGAATATTTATAAAAATGATGCTTATAAAAGAAAGTTTGAAAACATTTAGTTGATTACAAAACAAATTACTTCGAAGAAGCTGCACACGAAAAACAATGTAAGAAAGTAAACTGATTATTGTTAGTATATCTATGTAAACTCCTTTAAGCTTTCTTACTACATCTCTCACTTTGCTACCTTGAACTCACTACTAAATCAATATTATGGAAGGGAAAAGAATTTTATTTATCGGCGGGAATTATTATCCGGAACCTACAGGCGTCGGAAAATATAATGGCGAAATGGTGGATATACTTGCGGGCATGGGTTATCGGTGTACCGTTATAACTTCATATCCCTATTATCCGTTTTGGAAAATACAGGAACCTTACACCAAGCATTCGAAATGGTATAAAAGGGAATTTAAATTTTCTCCCACAAATCTCACAAATCCTATTGAAATTTATCGGTGTCCTCAATTTGTCCCTCACAATCCTAACGGTAAATCACGAATAATTTTGGATCTTACTTTTTTTTGCTTTTCATTCTTAAAAGTATTGGAATTGCTTTTTAGAAAGAAATATGATTCAGTGATTGCAATAGCTCCTTGCTTTCAAATTGGATTATTGGGAATTTTTTATAAACTATTTACAGGAGCAAAGTTTTTTTACCATATACAGGATCTTCAGATTGATGCTGCTTATGAATTAAAAATGATCAAATCAAAATTTTTGATCGGTATGTTACTTAAAATAGAAAAATTCATACTCAAAAAAGCAGATGTTGTAAGTAGTATTTCTGTCGGTATGATAAAAAAAATCAATGAGAAGTATAAAAGGGAAATAATACTTTTTCCAAATTGGGTTGATGTGAAATCGTTTTATCCTCTTGAAGAAAAGATGCATCTTAAAAACGAATTTGGTTTAAACCAGTTTGATAAAGTTGTATTGTATTCAGGGGCTATAGGGGAAAAACAGGGATTAGAAAATATATTGTATGTAGCACAGGAATTAAATTACGTTGCCAATTTAAAATTTATTATTTGCGGCGCTGGTCCATATAAAGAAAAATTAAAAAAAATGGCAGGCGGTATGCAACTAAAAAATGTTGTTTTCCTTCCTATACAACCACAGGAAAAATTGAATAATCTTTTGAATATGGCCGATATACATCTCGTATTGCAAAAAGCAACAGCAGCCGATTTGGTGATGCCATCTAAGTTAACTACTATATTATCAGTGGGAGGTTTGGCAATTGTTGCTGCAAGTCCAGGAACAAATTTGCATCAACTTATTTCGGGAAATGGAGTGGGCATAATAATTAACCCGGAAAGTAAGAATTCATTATTTCATGCAATCGAAAATGTTTTAAAGAATAATTGCGAGAACATTAAGAGAAATGCGCGTAAATATGCAGAAGATTTTCTTTCTATTGAAATTGTATTTCCAAAATATGTTAGTTATATGCAAGTATAGCTATCTGATTTTTTACTTTATACATAAAAATTTTATCATTTAGAATTTAACCTGATTCTTAAATAACCAATCTTAATCTCCTTCCAAATTCATTTTTACTGTTAACCAAAATATTAAGTCAACCTTATGAAAACTGCTTTAATTACGGGAATTACCGGACAGGATGGTGCTTATCTTGCCGAACTTCTTCTTTCCAAAGGATATATAGTACATGGTATAAAAAGGCGCTCCTCATTAATAAATACAGATAGGATTGATCATTTGTACCATGACAAGCATGAAAAAAACGGGCATTTTAAATTGCATTACGGAGATCTTACGGATAGCACTAACCTGGTAAGGATTATACAACAAATTCAGCCTGATGAAATTTACAACTTGGGAGCCATGTCACATGTTAAGGTTTCATTTGAAATACCGGAATATACTGCTGATGCTAATGCTTTAGGCACACTGAGGCTTTTGGAAGCAATACGAATCTTAGGTCTTGAAAAAAATACAAAAATATATCAGGCATCAACTTCTGAGCTTTATGGGCTCACTCAGGAAGTGCCCCAAACAGAAACAACACCCTTTTATCCTCGCTCTCCTTATGCTGTGGCAAAGTTATATGCGTATTGGATAACTGTAAATTACAGGGAGGCATATGGGATTTTTGCTTGCAATGGAATACTTTTTAATCATGAGAGCCCGATTCGGGGCGAAACCTTTGTGACAAGAAAAATAACAAGAGGGGTTGCAGCGATTGGATTAGCGTTGCAAGATTGCTTATACCTTGGTAATCTTGATGCACAAAGGGATTGGGGGCACGCAAGGGATTACGTGGAGGCGATGTGGAGAATGCTTCAACAGGAAGAACCGGACGATTATGTAATAGCAACAGGAGTAACTACAACAGTAAGAGAGTTTGTGCGAATGGCTTTTAAAGAAATAGGTATAACGTTAAAGTTTATAGGAAAAGGAATACAGGAGAAAGGAGTCGTTATTAAAAGTGAAAATGAAGAGTTTCAAATTGAAACAGGAAAAGAAGTTGTGCGAGTAGATCCTGGCTATTTTAGACCCACAGAAGTAGAACAATTAATTGGCGACGCTACGAAAGCTAAAATAAAACTTGAATGGCAACCAAAATATGATGTGGAAGCTTTGATAAAAGAAATGGTGGCAGGTGATATTATGCTATACAAAAATAAGGGAGTAAACTTTGAATATTCCTATTATTTGGAGGTTTAAATAATGATCGATGCCCTTTTACCAAAAAGCCAGGTCATAACTGTAGATAAAGTGACTTTCTATGGAAAAAGATTATGGAGATTATGGCTTTTAATTATTGCAATCACATTCTTTGTTCAGTTGTATACGGTGGATGTTTTGCCGGCAATACAAAAGGATGAAGTTCAAATAACTGATTATGGCAGGTTAGCTCTTAATCCGGAAAGCGATTGGTCTGCCACATGGCTGTTGGCAAATAACAAACCGCTTTATATCTGGTCTTACATGGGACCATTGATTGCTGAGACAGGATATCGTTTAGGAGATGGCTCTGGTACAAGTACAAGAATTGCTTCACTGATAGGTGGACTTTTTGCAGCAACTATGGCTTTTGGCTGGCTTTTGTCACGTAAAGTTTCTCCGTATTTTGCTTTATTACTGAGCACCGCCTTTTTATTGGACCCTTTATTTGTGCTTACACAAGCCTTAGGTCGTGTGGATAGTTGGGTAATAGCTGTTTGCCTTTCATCTTGTTGGTTGCTAAGAAAAGAAACATTAACTGCGAGCAACAAAATTCCGATAGCAGTAATAATATGTGCAGGTGCTTTCGCGGCAGTTGCGGCTTTTATTTGGCCATCGTCTATTTTTCTTTATCCGCTCATCTTATACGAGTTTTTTTGTTTAATGAGAATAAAGGCGAGGGATGGCCTTGCTTTAAATAAAATATTATTATCGGTTTTTTATTTTACTATAAGCGGCATCGTAACTGCCATTCTGTTGTTGATTCCTGTTTGGAATTATTTGCACTTATTCTTTAACGATATGCAAAATGTAGTGGCGCAAAATGTTCAATCATCAAAATCAATCCCGGATCGTGCATTGGCTTTATTTGATCTTCAGCTCTGGTTAAAAATGGTCAAAGCATTTGGAAAAACTTTAAGCCCATTTCTTCCGCTGCTTGGGTTGTGTGCGGTACTATACAAACGCGACAAATGGTTGATACTATCCTTTCTTTTTACATTGGCTTTAATTTTTGCAACGCTCGTATATGAATACAGGCTTGTTTATTTGCTTCCATATTTTCTTGCCTGTTCTGGTGAAGCTTTTAAAAATATAAATGCCGGGGTTAATTCAATCATAAAGCGGCTTGGCACAATAAGTCTCATAATTATAATAACATGGGCTACAGGTATTTCATTAGTTACACGTACACTTCTCGCGAAAGATAGCATTCAACTTAGCAGAGCTAAAATTTATCATGCTGTAAATATGTCTATCGGTGGTGGTAATTACAAAGTATTTCTTGCATATAATTATGAATTATACTTTGCTGCGCGTTCCCTGGGATGGCATGTTTATCTGCCGTATATTCAATACAATTATGATGAAAAAGGAAACTGGGTACAAAAGGATGATTATAAACCCGAAAATAAATTAAGAGAATTGCTTTCTAAAATGGATTATGCTGTCTTCCCCAAAGGCGGAATATCCCCGGAACTTTCAGATCAGCTAAGACAATCCGGTTTGGTTTATAAAAGCACTATGGAGATAGGCAGCGATAGTAAGAAACATTTACAATTTTCTGGCAGAACTATGGCTATTATTCTTTGGTTTCTTCGGGGAAATGAAAGTTACGGCCCCTATGTGCTCTATGCACGCCCCGCGGCAGCCGTGAATAAATAAATGATTTACCAGGCATGCTATTCATATTATTTAATTGTTTTTTAAGAATTCAGAAGTAGTGTAGAATTAAATTTAATACCCCAGCAACTCTTTTTCAGTTACCAAAACCTTAGCAATTGTAAATATATTGTAATAGTAGTATTTCTTATCATGCTATATTCAACTCTTTCATCGGTTCCCTCCCATAAGCTTGCAGGAAAAACTTACAATGCAAGCAGAAAAATATTGTGGCTTTGGATATTTGTAAACGTCCTGTTGTTCCTTATCTACTTGTCAACGATAAGCATTGCACCTTATATGCATCCTGACGAATTAATGACCGTAGATCTTGGCAGAGTAATACTTTATCCGAATACTAATTGGTCAATTGCGTGGTTAACTGACAAGAACCAACCAGTTGTATCCTTATTCTATGTAGGGCCTGTTTTACAGGAGTTAGCTTATGAATTTGTGGGTCAATATGGGCCTCGCATATTTGCGTTAATCGGAGCTCTATTTGCGGCAAATATGCTAAGACAGTGGTTTCTTGCAAGGGGTACTTCTCAGAACTTATCTTTTTTACTTAGTCTGGTGTTTTTGCTTGATCCTCTTTTTGTTCAATCATATACTATGGGCAGAGTAGATGGATGGGCTATGGGTCTTAGTTTAACTGCCTGTTGGTTAATCCGTGCCGCCAATAATGATTTATCTCAAAGAATATTTTTGAAGCGCCGTTTTATCCTGGCTGGAGGACTCATGGTACTTGCTTTGTTTACTTGGCCTTCTGCCATATTTCTGGCGCCTCTGGTTTTATATGAAATGATGGTTTTAATCAGTAAATACCGATCAATTAATATTCATCGAAAAAGTGTGCCTCTGCCCGCAATTTTATTTATAACAGGAAGTTTGATTTTAGGAATATTTTTAATAATAACTATTGCTCCTTATTTATTTACAAAATCAGGAAATGTAGTCCGAAGTATTACAACGAATACACATTCCGGGTCGGCCAATAAATCATTTAATTTTTTTGATCTCTTTGCATCAGTTAAGGAGGTGTTTTCAGTTCTCAAATTCACTCCCGTCTTATCAGTAATGGCTTTTTTAGGTATAATTCAAAAACGCAATGCCGGATTAATCGTGTCGGCAATGGCAGCCACTGTCTTGATGATATGTACGTTAGTGTACATACAGCGTGTTCAATATCTTTTACCTTATCTGATAATATTCACGGCGGAAATGTATAGTGAAAATCATAAAATGAAAAAAAAAGAAGCATGGCGGAGAATAAAGCTTGTCGGATTGCCTTTGCTTCTGTGCTGGTGTATTTGCCTTTCAATATTTGTGCGAACAATACTGGCACTTGATAAAAAAGAAGGTCGCAATAGGGATCTCATTTATCATGCAGCCCAATTAATGATTGGCAACGGTACTCACAATGTATTTGCACCTTATGAATTTTATTATACTGCTCGTTCGCTTAACTGGAAATTATATGGACCGTATATACCAATGAATGATAGTTTCTCACTTACGACATTGCGAAAAATTTTGCCCCATGTTGACTATATAATTGTGCGTAGTTCAGCAGGAATGTCTCCTGAATTTGTGAAGGAATTGGATAAGAATGATATGCATAGCCAGGGTATTTATAACATTTACAACGAACCCGTACAAAATTTCGATGGAATAACTACCAACGTTACAAGATTACGCAATCTGTATTCAATCTTTCGACAGCCATACGGACCATACGAATTGTATGTTCGAGAAACGCCTGTCACACATTAATATAATAAGTAATCAGAAATTAAGTTTTATTTATTAAAAAGAAGGATTTATGATTAATGTAGGGATTATAGGTTATGGCTATTGGGGGCCCAATCTTGTACGAAACTTCTTTTCCGCAAAAGATTGTAATGTAAAGGTTGTTGCTGATGCTTTTCCGCAACGTCTGGAGCAGTTGAAAAAAATTTTTCCATCAATAAAGGGAGTGACAGACGCTAATGAAATAATTCATGATCCGCAAATTAATGCAGTAATTATTGCTACTCCGGTTATCACTCATTTTCAATTGGCAAAAGCGGCGCTACTGCAAGGTAAACATGTGCTGCTCGAAAAGCCAATGACCGCATCCGTGCGGGAAGCAGAATTTCTCATCAATCTTGCTGAACAACGAAACCTGCTATTGATGGTCGATCATACTTTTTTATATACCGGCGCGGTAGAAAAAATGAAACAACTTATAAACGAGGGCGAACTGGGAAGTATCAAATATCTTGATTCTACAAGAATAAACTTGGGATTATTTCAGTCTGATATAAATGTACTTTGGGATCTTGCTCCTCACGACATTTCAATACTCAATTATATCGTGAATGACCGTCCTTACAGCGTTAATGCAACAGGCATTACACATACGAACAACCAAATAGAAAACATTGCTTACTTAACTGTTAATTATAATTCAGGATTTATTGCTCACTTCAATTGTTCATGGTCTAGCCCGGTAAAAGTGAGAATGATGCTGATAGGCGGTGATAAAAAAATGATTTTGTACAATGACCTGGAACCAACAGAAAAAATAAAGGTTTACGATACATGCTATCGCTACACTAATGATGAAGAAAAAAAACGCATTCTCGTTGACTATCGAACCGGAGATATTTATGTTCCAAAGCTGAACATGACAGAGGCTCTTTCGGCTATGGCCAATGATTTTATAACATCGATCATTGAAAAAAAACAACCAAAGTCATCTTGCTATCTTGGTCTGGATGTCGTAAAAATTCTTGAATCCTCAGATATATCTATAAAACATCACGGTTGCGAAGTGTTAGTTGAATCACCTATGCAATCATTCAATACTTATCCTATTTTAATGCATGAAAATGGAAGAACTTATCATCAATAACAATACACAGCGCTTAAACAATGTGAGAGTGGGGAAAGGTGTAATGATCTATCATTTCGTGAATGCCTATGGATGCAGCATTGACGATGGATCAAAGATTGGAACCTTTGTAGAGATTCAAAAAGGCGCAACCATTGGTAAGAACTGCAAGATCTCCAGCCATACTTTTATTTGTGAAGGAGTTCATATCGAAGACAATGTATTCATCGGTCATAATGTGACTTTTATTAACGATAAATTTCCAAGAGCAACAAATGAAGATGGTTCATTGCAAAATGAAAACGATTGGAATCGCATTGAAACTTATGTTGAGCAAGGCGCATCTATTGGCTCAAGCGCAACTATTTTATGTGGTGTACGAATTGGAAAAAAAGCAGTGATTGGTGCAGGCGCTGTTGTTACAAAAGATGTTCCCCCTAATGCGGTGGCGGTAGGCAATCCTGCAAGAGTTATTAAATATCTTGAACAAATACCTGTATAAAATGATAACAACAGCTACACGAGAAAAGATCGCATGTCTCGATCTTAAAGATCAGCACCGGCAAATAAAACAAGAAGTGTTTGAGGTGTTTGAAAAAGTATATGATAATGCTGCTTTTTCGGGAGGGGTTTTTGTAGAAGAGTTTGAACAAAATTTTGCCGCTTTTTGCAATACAAAGTATGCGGTTGGCGTAAACAATGGAACCTCTGCGTTATATCTTGCCATGCTTGCACTCGGCATAGGTGCAGGCGATGAAGTGATTATTCCTGCGAACACATTTATTGCAACGGCATGGGGTGTTTCATATACCGGCGCAACGCCTGTATTTGTTGATTGCACTGCTGATACTTGGCAAATCGATTCCGCAAAAATTGAAGAAAAGATCGGTCACAAAACAAAAGCAATAATCGGCGTACACTTATATGGTCAACCGTTTAATGTGGAAGCAATAAAAGCGATATGTAAAAAACATCAGCTTTATTTTTTAGAAGATGCAGCCCAAGCACAGGGAGCGCAATACAAAGCCTCCCCGGTGGGAGGGTTTGGTGCACTTGGTTGTTTCAGTTTTTATCCTGGTAAAAATTTAGGGGCCTGTGGAGAAGCCGGTGGTATTACTACAAACAATGAAGCGTACTATAAGCATTTGCTAAGTTTAAGAAACCACGGTTGTCAGGTTCGTTATTATCATGATGAATTAGGGTTTAATATGCGTATGAGTGGTTTGGAAGCTGCATCGCTAAATGTTAAATTAAAATACCTCGAAGAATGGAATTGCCGCAGAAGAGAAATAGCAAAAAGATATCAAACCGAAATTATCAATGGTGCAATAACCTGGCAAAAACAACCTTCATGGGCTTATTCAGTTTATCACTTGTTTGTAATAACAACGCACGACAGGAAAGGCATTCTTGATTATTTGAATGAAAATAGTATTTACCCCGGCTTGCATTACCCTGTTCCCTGTCATCTTCAAAAAGCATACAAGCATCTTGGTTATAAAAAAGGCGATTGCCCCAACGCGGAATATCTTGCAGAACATTGTTTATCGTTGCCTATGTATGCAGAACTTGCAGATGAAGAAGTAAGTTATGTAATCAGCGTGTTAAACAATTTTTGAAATGCCGCTTAAAAAACTTGTTATTTTTCCTTTTAACGGAAACGGTATTGAAGCGCTTGATTGCATAGATACCGGGAGGTATGAGTTCGTTAGTTTTATTGATGATGATCCGCAAAAAAGATCAGATGAATACCCCGTTCATTCACGCACATTTTTGGAAAAATATGAGGAGTTGTTTGTTTTGGCTGTACCGGGCAGCGATACTTCTTTCAGAAAAAGAAAAGAAATAATAAATTCTCTTGCTATTCCTCATGATAAGTTTATCACTGCAATTCATCCCAATGCATCAATTGGAAAAAAAGTAGTAATCGGTTACAATTGTTTGATAATGGCAGGAGTTGTAGTTACAAGTAACGCACAGATTGGCAATCACGTTTGTATTTTGCCAAATAGTGTAATTCATCATGACACTTTAATAAATGAATATACCCTTATAGGAAGCAATGTAGTGGTTGCAGGAGGTACAACAATTGGCGAAAATTGTTACATAGGAAGCGGCTCATCTATTATTCACGGCGTTCATGTTGGGAATGCCTCGCTTATCGGTTTAGGAAGCAACATAATCAAACATGTTTCACCAAATTCAAAAATGGTAGGTAATCCTGCAAGAGATCTTAACCGCAAATTCATTTAGAATAAATTTTTATGAGACCAGCTATAGTATTTCATGGCATCGCCGGTTGTGTCACTCACTTGTACGTTCTGAACTTTATTGTGCCGCGGGTATTGCCAAATTCATAACAAACTCAATCATGTCAAAAGTATCTGTTATCATTCCTGTTTATAATGAACAGGAAAATATTGAGCACTTGGTTAATGAACTAAACGCATGCTTTAAAAATGAAGATGCATTTTCCGCGGAAATAATTTTTGTAAACGATGGTTCAACAGATAATACTTTATACAAATTAAAAAATGCACCTCATCAGTATTATGATTTTAAGATAATCAGTTTTTCACGCAACTTCGGCTCGCATGCGGCTTTAAGAGCAGGCATACTTAAGGCTAAAGGAGATTACATAACTTTTACCTACGCCGATCTTCAGGATCCGCTCAGTCTTATAAGCGAGTTGTTTCATGAAATAATTCATAAGGAAGCAGATATTTGCTGGGCTTTTCGGAACAGTACACATGTAAGTAAAAGTGAAAAACTTTTTTCCCGTGCCTATGCTTCTTTAATGCGCAAATATGCTGTACCTAATTTTCCAAAAAAGGGTTTCGATATCGTGATGTTTAGCAAAAAAGTAAAAACATCTTTAGATCACAATATTGAAAATAATTCTTCCATTTTTATTCAAATATTGAATTTAGGATTTAAACAATGCGGCATCACTTACAACAAACGCGAAAGACTGGCCGGCAAATCAAAATGGACTTTATCAAAAAAAATAAAACTGTTAATTGATTCTTTTGTTGCGTTTTCATTTGCACCTATAAGACTTGTATCGATTGTTGGAATAGCTTTTTTTATAGCCGGGATTCTTTGGACCGCTTATATTATTTTCAGAAAAATTGTTTTTAATGATCTTGAAAGCGGATGGCCGGCGCTTGTTTCAATCCTGATGGTAGGATTTGGAATTACAAACATTTCTCTCGGAATTATCGCTGAATATTTATGGCGAACGCTTGATGCCAGCAGGAAAAGACCTGTATTTGTGATCGATGAAATAATAGAAGAGGAAGCGATAGAAGCGAGTAAGAATAATTTGATTCTTTACAATTTTGAAAATGCTTAAAAGTATTTTATACATATTGTTGTATGCCGCCTTTAATGTATCTGGCGCAGCATTGATCAAGTGGCAATTGAAAGGAAAAAGTTTAACTACTTTAAGCGAGTGGCTTGGGTTCATGTTCAACTTTTATTTTGTTGTTGCTTTTATCATGATCATACTTTCTGCTTTGTCATTATTCAAGGCGCTTTCAACAAATAATTTTTCTTTGATAATACCCATAGCAAACGGCATCAATTTTATTTTAACCGTAATGCTTGGCTATTATTTATTCCAGGACAAATTATCCTTCATGTCCTTTGTTGGTTTTGTGCTCATTATTGGCGGAATAGTTGTTTTAAGTTTAAATACTCAAGTTCATGCATAACACAATTTCAGGAAGCAGAATTTTTATCACAGGCGGAGCGGGTTTTATCGGCTCGTATATAGTAGAGGAATTGCTAACATACCAGCCGGAGAAAATTATCATTCTCGATAATCTAATTCGCGGTAGCTTCGAAAACATGAGAAGCTTTATTGAAAATCCAGTGGTTGAATTTATTGAAGGCGATATAAGAGACTCAACAACACTTGAAAAGTGTATAGCGGGAGCAGATTATGTTTTTCATCTTGCTGCATTACGTATCAATGCCTGTGCAGCCAATCCAAGGGAAGGTTTTAATGTGATGATGAGATCAACTTTTGATCTTGCTGAATTATGTGTGAAACATAAAATAAAAAAAGTTATCTATAGCTCGAGTGCATCTGTTTATGGACTGGCGGAACATTTTCCCACACCGGAAACAGATAATCCATACAACAATCAAACATTTTATGGTGGCGCAAAGCTGTGGGGCGAACAACTTTTCAGAAGCTATAAATTCATGTATGGATTAGATTATATAGCGCTTCGGTATTTCAATGTATATGGACCAAGGATGGATACAGATGGCAAGTACACAGAAGTAATGATAAGATGGCTTGATTGTATAAGTGATGGCAATACACCATTGATATACGGTGATGGCAGCACAACAATGGATTTTGTTTATGTGAAAGATATAGCGAAAGCAAATATTGCTGCATTGTTATCAGAGGTAACAGATGAGGTATTTAATATTGGTAATTGCGAAGAAACAAGTCTTCTCCAACTTCTGCAGGTTTTATTGAATGTAAATAATTCAACGCTTAGACCTTCCTTCAAAGAAGCAAATACAGTTAATCCTGTGAGCAGAAGACTGGCTGATAATACTAAAGCAAAAACATTATTGAATTTTCAACCCTCAACGAATTTAGAAGAAGGATTAAAGGAATTGAGCAGTTGGTATTTTTCAAAAAAAGAAGCATTAGTTTAAAATGATAGCCATAGCCAAACCATATTTAACGCAAGATGAAGCGCAGGCAGCGTATGATACAATACTTACAGGATGGATCACGCAGGGACCTAAAGTTCAGGAGTTTGAAGAAAAATTTGCAGCTTATACCGGCGCGAATTATGCGGTTGCGGTTTCCAATTGCACAACGGCTTTGCATTTGTCTATGATAGTGTCCGGCATTAAAGAAGGAGACGAAGTTATTTGTCCGTCGATGAGTTACATAGCTACTGCTAATGCTATCAAATATGTAGGCGCTACACCCGTTTTTGCGGAAGTACAATTCGGCACTTACAATCTCGATCCTATTGACGTTGAGAAAAAAATTACAAATAAAACCAGGGCTATTTTGCTGGTTCATCAAATAGGTATGCCGGCAAACATTGATTCATTTCAATCTCTATGTAATAAATACAATTTAAAATTGATCGAAGATGCGGCGTGTGCGGCAGGCTCTGCATATAAAGGAAAAAAAATAGGATCGCATTCAGAGCTTGTTTGTTTTTCTTTCCATCCAAGAAAAGTTATCTCAACGGGTGATGGAGGAATGATAACAACAAACCGTAAAGATTATTATGAGAGACTGAAGTTGTTGAGACAGCATGGAATGTCTATCAACGATAGAGTCCGCCATGAAGCAATAAAAATAATGTTTGAAGATCATGTTGAAGTAGGATATAATTATAGAATGACCGATATCCAGGCTGCAGTTGGTATAAAGCAATTGGAAAAGTTAGATTGGTTGGTGACAGAAAGGAGAAGAATTGTTTTGATATACAACAATGCTTTTAAGCATCTTGATTTCATACAATTACCTATTGAACACCAAGGATATTTTAGCAACTACCAATCTTACGCTGTTTATTTAAAAAAAACATGTGCGGTTGATAGAAATACCATAATGCAAAAGTTGCTCGATAATGGTATAGCCAGCAGGAGAGGAGTTATGAATACACATCGCGAAACTGCTTATAAAAATTCATCAGTAAATGTATGCTTGCCTGTTTCCGAAGATTTACAGGACAACTCTATTCTTTTGCCTTTGTATGTTCCCATGACAGAAAAAGATATACAATATGTAATTAATAGTTTTTTGGAAATAATAAGCAGAAAACAAAACTTAAAAGCCGATTCTGAAGTTGAGATGGTGAAAGATTTATTATAGTATTAGAATAATTGAAGATGAGAAAAAAACTTCCGTACCAGGGAGGACTTACTAAACTTCTATGTCAAAAGAAAGCAGTGTGGCATAAAAAACAATTTCGGAGAAATGGTTTACAGATAAATCATTTTGATGAGGCACGATTAAACGAAATCAATTTTGAAGTAATAAGTTTTTCAGGTGCGAAAGGTTTTGAAGACCAGGTTCTGTCAATATATTCTTTTCTTTATTACGCAGGAGTACCGATTAAATGGACTTTATATTCAGACAAATCATACACACAAGAGCAGAAAGATATTTTGAAGAAGAAATTTTCTTTCGTTTCAATTACTGATTGGGATGTTAACAACTATTGCAGTAATAGTAAAATATTGAACGATTATTTGAAAATCTGTGGTTTGGCAAAAAAATTAACAGCTATTATTAGCCACCCATACTTTCAACAAACAATTTACCTGGATTCTGATATCGTCTTTTACAGAAACATTTCATTTTATTTAAGTTCGGGTTTGTTAAGTAAAGGATTATGGTATGCATCTGATACTTTAGGCAATGTAGACGATTATTTCAATTCGAAGAAAGAGTCGCTATATCCATTAAACTCAGGTTTACTGATCTTGAATGATACTTTTAATGCAGGTGATATTTTTTGTTATTTCCGAAATTTGAATGGCAAGTATGAATATTTTTCAGAACAATCTTCATTTGAATTTGCGTTCAGAAGACAAGGTGCCAACATCCTCGATCCGAGACAATTCATCAATGATCCTTCTGATCAATTCGACTTCAATTTAAAATACGATCCGCACAACATTGCAATGCGCCATTATACTAATCCGGTGAGGCATAAAATGTGGCAAAAAGGATGGCAATGGCATTTTAAAGCATAAAGATTTCTGCAAATACAAGATTACCACAAGTAAAACCAATGGAAATAGTTTTTACAGAGATAAAGACACAAAGCTTAAAACTTATTGAAACCGTCCAGAAGCAAAGTCCTCACCTTGCAAGATTTTTTAGCGGACAAGTAGTGATTCAGTTCCTTAATTTACTTAATGGCTTTTTACTTCTCAGATGGTTAAGCGTAGAAGATGTTGCAATATTCAGCATGCTGTTTGGGATTCAAACTTTAATGAATAGCATGAGCGATTTGGGATTTAGCGGAAGTATTATTGCATTAACAGGCAACAGGTATTCGAATAAAAAAATATTGGGCAGCTATATAGCAAGTGCTAAACAATTGCGCCGTATCTTTTTTTTTATTATTCTTCTGATAATCGCTTGTCTCACCCCTTTTTTACTGAGGAATAATTTTGAAAATAACACTTTTGCCTGGTTAGGTTTTATACCTGTTGTAGCTTCAGTCTATTGGCAGGCAGACTGCAGCATTTATGCGTCGCCGCTTATTATTCATAAACAGTTAAAGGCTTACTATAAACCGCAAATACTAACTTCTGTTCTGCGCATCCTTATTAATTACCTCTTGTATCTCACAAATGTAATAAGCGTTTTATCGGTGCTGATAATAAATGCACTGGTAATTCTATATATGGGGAAACAGAATAAAAAAAATGCAAGTAATTATTTTGAAGAGAATATTAATACCAAAGAAACAAAAAAGGAAATGTTGCGATACCTGGCACCGATAATGCCAAGCAATATTTTCAATTCTTTTTTCGGGCAGATTCAAATTTTTATTATCGCTTATTTCGGTTCAGTAAACAATATTGCTGAAGTGGGTGCTTTGGGAAGATTATCTCAACTTTTTCTCCTATTGTCAGCGTTTAATATGATGATAGTTGAACCTGCAATCGCAAAAACAGGTCAAAATTCTCTTTTTAAAAAATACATCTTTATTGCAATAGCAGCATTGTTCATTTCTTTTTTTATTACATGGGGAGCCTACAGTTTTCCTGATATATACTTGTGGGTTTTAGGCGATAAATATTCGCATCTTGACAAGCAACTGGTTTGGTTGATTGCAGCAGCTGGAGTAAATTTTTTATCAACCACTATTTGGACAATGAGCAGTGCACGCAAGTGGGTTTTCTGGTGGGGAACAGCATTTTATATTACAACAGTAATCTTGTGCCAATTGTGGGGAATCCTTACTTTCAATCTTGCAACAACCACTGGTGTTTTACAATTATCTCTGCTAACAGCCATAGGAGTTTTAATTGTGCAATTAAGCATTACAATAGTTGGTTTCCAAAAAGAAAAACGGTTGTATCGGGATCTTTCATTTCAAAAGATTTGATTTGTTATGCAAATACTTACTCAGTTATTTTTTGCATTTGAAAGAAGAATTAATAAACAACGTATAAAAAGAACTAAAGGACTTCTCAAATTTTGTGGTAAAGATGTTTTCATTGATGCCACTTGCCATATATTAATTCCTCAACAAATGGAGATAGGAGATAATAGTTCCATTTCGTCTTACACAACTATTTATGCAGCATTCGGAGTAAAAATTGGAAAGAACTGTCTCATTTCAAGTAACTGTGGTATTTCTTCAATTAATCATATTCAAAATTCTTTGAACCGCCGTAGAGATGATAGTAAAGGATTATTTTGTAAATCTGTAATCATTGGTGATAATGTTTGGATAGGAATGAATGCATGCATTCTACCTGGTGTTGAAATCGGCAACAATTCTATCATTGGTTCAGGAAGTGTAGTTACAAGAAACGTTCCATCCAACGAAGTCTGGGCAGGCAATCCTGCTCGCTGCATAAAAAAATTAACTGTCATTAATGCTACTTGAAAGAATTATTTCCCTTGCTAATAAAAAAAACGAATTACTTTTTTTAGCGATGGTGCGATCTCTGAGGGAGACAGGATGCAACTTACCCGTTTGGGTAATACCTTATGATAATAACTTATTCGAGTTGCCCGAAAATTGTACATGGTGGATAATGCCTGAAATTATAAATTGGGTGGACAAAAACAAACTTTGGCCTGCATACAAAAAAGTTCAATGTTTTACTGTTGAAAATTATCAATTCGTGGACAGTGATGTAATTTTTTTGAAAGACCCTGCTTTAGTGTTGAAGACATTTAATGGCTTTATCAGTTCCTGCACTCATTGGAATAATCCGCAACATACATACACTGCAGAGACATTAGAATTTTTTAAAAAAAAATCTACCACCTGGCAAAAATTAGTATTTAATAGCGGTCAATGGGCTTGCGACAAAAAATTATACGATACGGAGGAACTGATTTATTTCTGTGAAAACTTTTATACAGACACCCTTTTTAGAAAAACTAATTTATATAAAGATCAGGCTGCTATCAATCTTTTGGTAAACTATAAAAATGTTCCAATCACAAATCTTACTTTGCCTCCCGTTAATATGGAATCTACATGGGCAGGTGATTATTTGAGTAATTATTCATTTGATCGTTTTGAAGCAAATGATAAACCTTACCTGATCCACTGGGCAGGTATAAGTATTGATGATTATAAATACATCAACAATTATTTTTTTAAGTTCCTTTCTGAAGAAGAAAAATTACAGTTCTCATTATTGAAACCAAGGAAAAAAACTTCTGCTGATTTGCTTAAAGAAAAATTGAGGGAAACGTATAACCTGATTAAAATTTTTTGAATAACTCACTATACATGTTGCTGTCTGTAATTATACCTACATGTAATCGTAATGAATTATTAGAGAAGTGCCTTGAATTGCTTGACTCGAAAAACCAAACGATCAACCTTAATAATTATGAAGTAATCATATCAGATGACAGCAAGAAAAACGTGGCGAAAAAATTAATTGAAGAAAAATATAAGTGGGCGAAATGGGTTGAAGGTTTCAAAAAAGGGCCGGCTGCAAACAGAAATAACGGAGCAAAACATGCGAGAGGAGAATGGTTTATTTTTATTGACGATGATTGTTTGCCTGATCGTCACTTACTGCAACTGTATAAAAGTGCAATTGAAAAATATAGAGAAACTCTTGCTTTTGAAGGATGTGTTTTACCCAATGATTGGAATTTATTAAAAAAAGATTTGGCAGAATGTCCTGTAAATACCAATGGTAATTGTTTCTGGAGCGCAAATATTTGTATAAAGAAATCACTGTTTGAAGAGATAAATGGTTTCAATGAAGAATATCTTATTGCTGCACAGGAGGATCAACAGATGAAAATTGATATAGAGAACGCTACAAAAAAGCAGATCAGATTTTTAAAAGAATGCATAGTGATTCATCCGGTCAGATTTCCAACATTATATGCACAGCTAAAAAGAATTCCTGCTGCTTCAAAAAATTATTCGATTTATGCAGTAAAAAATAAAAATGTATTGAGCTATCAAACCGTGTGGAAATTTATGGAGGAGCAAACTAAATTTCATGCAAGAAGTGCCTTTCACTGTATTAAAGCAGGTAAAATAAAAAGCTTTATAGTTTCCTGCATGTGGCTGTGCTATGGAGTTCCGTTGAACGTTATAAATTTTTCAAGAGTTAGTAGAAAAATTGATTGCAGTGTTCAAAAAGGTTACTTGTAATTTTTATTTTTGATTTAGGAAACAATGAAGATTAAGTTTCCAAAATTTTGCCTTAACCTTTCCCTTTTTCTAATAACAAAATCTTTGTGAAAATATTATTTCTCAACTCAACAATACCCAATTATGTCACAGACGGATTGTTTCACGGTTTAAGAAGCATACCCGGTATAACTGTTGTTGATGTGCCACGGCTTGATTATATGTATTGCGATGCATCAATGCAGGCACTCGCCAAAACCGGAAGCAAGGGAAATACTTTATATAAACTGTTGCAGGATGTGCCGGAAATAAAGGGGAATAGAACATTCTGGTATGAAAATATCAATGAGTATGATTTAATAATAGTGAGTGATATTTTTCATCAATGCGATCTTTTTCATTCTATTTATAACAAATTACATCGTTCAAAAAAAAGTAAGTTATGCATTGTGGATGGTTATGACGATGTTGCGATGTTCCCGTTCTTTAATATTTCTTATAATTTAAGAATAAGACCCTGGTCTTATTTATACAAAACAAGAAGAGTTCAGTATTTTAAAAGAGAATATCAAAATGCCGCAAGTTTATTTGGTTTCTCCAAAGAAAGGTTTCCTTTTTATAATAAAATTTTTTCCCGATTTTTTAAGAGACCAGGTACGGTTTATCCTATATCAATGTCTATTCCGCAAATTCATAT
>AR_comb_assmDRAFT_10546000_pt1 | contig 28136 bp, 25 predicted proteins | sample ArasoioldDNA_FD_10543 | JGI IMG/M metagenome (IMG submission 10543) | reverse complement strand
GACCTCGGCAGCGAACATCAGATGGCGCTTGAGCTTCGCCCGGCACACGATCCGACAAAGGCCTGGGGCTTTGTCGGCGTGGTGGTCTCACTCAAAGACCTTTCCAGTTCCATCTGGATATGGCATCGCGCTGGAGACAAGTGGGAAGCCAAGAAAGTCATCGACATTCCCGCTGAGCCGGCTGACCCCGAGAAACTTCCCCCGTTGCTGCAGGGTTTCAAGGCGGTTCCGCCCCTCCTCACCGACATCAACTTGTCCGTGGATGACCGTTTTCTCTACGCGTCCTGCTGGGGCACCGGCGAGATCATTCAATATGACGTGTCCGATCCGTTCCAGCCGAAGAAAACCGGCTCGGTCCACTTGGGCGGAATCGTGCGGCGAACTCCGCACCCGGCAAATCCAAAACGGCCGCTCAACGGTGCGCCGCAGATGGTGGAGATCAGCCGCGACGGTCGTCGCGTCTATTTCACAAACTCGCTCTACGCCGCATGGGACAAGCAGTTTTATCCAGAGGGAATCGATGGATGGATGGTTAAGCTGGATGTCGATCCCAACGGAGGCATGAAGGCCGACTCGAAGTTCTTCGTAGAGTTCGGAGATCTGCGTAGTCACCAGGTGCGGCTTGAAGGCGGCGACGCATCTTCTGATTTCTACTGCTATCCATGAGCCGATCGTGGCCGTGGGTGCCGCTGATCCTGTTGGGCGCCTACCACGGGCTGAATCCGGGGATGGGCTGGCTGTTCGCGCTCGCTCGCGGGCTGCAAGAAAAAAAACGCGCAGCCTTGGTGCAGTCTCTGTTGCCAATCGCACTCGGCCATGCGATTGCTATCGCGCTCGCACTCCTCATTCTACAAATCGCGCAGACCGTGTTCCCGCTTAGGGCAGTCAAGATTGCTGTCGCAACGATTCTGTTCGGGGTAGGTCTGTACAGGATCATTCGCGCCCGCCATCCGCGTGGCGCCGGCATGCGGGCCGGGTGGTGGGAGCTGTCCTTCTGGTCGTTCCTGATGGCATCCTCGCACGGTGCAGGACTGATGCTGATTCCCGTACTGCTGGCGCATCCCGGACATCCCATGTCACATCACATGGCGGTCCCGATCGCACCAGACACGCTGTCCGTGCATCCTTCATCTTTCCTTGTTATGGCGGTGCTCGTTCACACGGCTAGCTTGTTGGTGGTTGCGGGCGCCTTGGCAATCCTCTTCTACCAAGCATACGATCGATACGGTCTGAGCATGCTGCAGAAAGCCTGGTTTAACTTCGATCTGCTGTGGGCACTCGCTCTTTTTGTAGCTGCTGCCGCAGCCCTGTTCATTTAGTCACCGAGACTTTTTCTCCTGAGTACTTCACCGTCTTGTCGGGTTCGTCAGTTGGACCCACACCGACGCCGTGATTCTCGCTTACGAACACAATGCGGAAGGTGCGGGTGCTCAGCATACCCGGGAACTTTCCTTTACGTTCGCCGATTGTCAGTACCTGCTTTGCATCGTCCCAATGAAAGGGGATCGTCGCATAAACGCCCTTTTCGTAGGCGTACGTGTCGTTTTCATCTTCGTAGAGGGTGAAATCCCCATCAGCCCCGCGGTATACACGAAGTTCGGTCGGGTCAGCAGGCTTTTCCGTGGACCACTCGAGGTCGGGCCCCAGCGGCACGATCGAGCCTGCACGAATATAGAGCGGCACGCGCTCAAGCGGAGACGCTGCGTCGATAACCTGGCCACCACCGGTCGAAGTGCCACTCCAGAAGTCATACCAGCGCGCTTTTGGAAGATAGAGTCGTCGCGTGTTCGCGGCCGGCTCGGTGACCGGGTTCACGAGAAAGGCAGGTCCGTACATGAATTGGTCACCGATGTTTTCGGCGCGCACGTCGCCACTAAAATCCATCACCAAGGGTCGCATCGGAGTGTAGCTTTCGCTGGTCGTCCGCCACGCGAGTGAGTAGATATAAGGCAAGAGTCGGTAACGCAGCCGGTCGAAGTTGGCCAGAATTTTCTGCGCGTCGGGTCCGTAGGACCACAATTCATTCTGATCGGTCGTGCGCGTACCGTGAACGCGGAAGATCGGACAGAAGGTGCCGTACTGAAACCAGCGGATGAAGAGCTCGCGGTATTCGGGATCGTCGGGATTGCCGGAAACAAACCCACCAATGTCCGTGGTCCAATAGGGAAGTCCTGAGAGGGAGAAGTTGAGGCCAGCGGGAATCTGCCGGCGGAAGCTGAAGAAGTCCGAGTTGATGTCGCCCGACCACGCCGTAACTGCGTTCTTTTGAGCCCCCGCGAAGGCTGAGCGAGAGAGAATAAATACCCGCTTCTGGTCGGAGGCGCTCCGTTGCCCGTTGTACACCGCGCCAGTCGTCATCAGCGGATAGAGATTGAGGTAACGATCGCCGCTGCCGATGGCGAGCTTGTGACCCAGCAAAATGTTTTCTTCTTGTCCTTCAGTTTCAGGCTCGGTCGTATCCAGCCACCAAGCATCAAGCCCGATGCCGAACAACGCCTTGTTCATCAGGTCCCAGTAATATTTCCGGGCATCGGCATTGGTCGCGTCATACACGGCCATGCCCGCTGTGTGATAGGGCGGCTTGGCGAACTTGAACTTGTCAACGAACCAGCCCCGCTTTTCCATTTCGTCATAAACAGCCGAGCCGGGCTCGAAGAACGGCCAAACCGAAATCATCAGGTGGAAATTGTCTTTGTGGAGTTCGTCTACCATGCCTTTCGGATCAGGATAATTCTTGTTGAAGATGTGCTCTCCCTTGTGGTTCCACCAGAACCAATCCTGAACGACATTGTCAACAGGGAGATGCAACTCGCGATATTTTTTGGCGACACCCAGAATTTCTTGCTGCGATTTGTAGCGATTCTTGCACTGCCAGAAACCGTAGGCCCACTTCCCGAACAATGGCGCCTGCCCCGTCAGTTCACGGTAACCCGCGACGACTCTGTCTAGCTCGGGGCCATAAATGAAGTAGTAGTCGATCACATCGGCTACTTCCGAGCTGATGTACAGATAATTCGCGAAACGATTGTTTACCCGGCTGCGCGACGTGTTATTCCAGAAAATCCCGTATCCCTTGCTTGATGCGAGCATGGGTACCGCGATGTTGGTATTGTCCTGGGAGATGTCGACGGACTCTCCCCGATAGTTCCACACGCCGGACTGATGCTGGCCCAGGCCGTAAAGACCTTCGTGAGAGCCGTAGATATTGATGAAAGATTCCGCGCGGTAGGTGTCCTCGCCATTGACTTTGACCGGAGTCAGTTTCCGTGTCGCTTCGTTCACAAGCGGCGTGCCAGTTGCATCCGAATAAGTGATGCCACCGTCTTGGCGGGCTACTTTAACTTGGAGGCGAGCGGTCGTGAGCGTTACTGAGTCATCCGAAGACTGCATGTTCCAGGTAGTTGCCGGCCACTTGGTCTTAGTCACCAAGTAGTCGGGTAAATTAGGAAAGGAAGAACTAGAGGAATAGCGAACGCGAATAATGGAATCGCTGCAAACTTCCACCTTCAAGGTGCCAGTCTGCATTGTGAAAAGAACGCCATCCGCTTGTTGCTGAACAGAGGCAACAGGATTCATCGATGCCCATTGCGCCTGAACTCGGAGCGGCAACAAGGAGCTCAGCATTACGAGAACGAGCTTCAGAAAGCGGCACGACCGCCTTAGGTCCATAAGGGAACTCCTGTTCTGATGAAGAGAAAGGTGACCGCTTCGACTTCATGAACTTTGAGGAACGGCTGTGCCTCGCGTTTCAATTCAACTAGTTCGAAACGTTAGCCGACCGAGTAGCTATCCACATTGCTCGCGACATTTTCAGCGTCATCTCTTGTAGGGCTGTGCTCGAACGACTGACGCTGAAGGAAGAAGTCCAGATTGCCCCGCATGACCAGATGCGGTGCCAGGGTTACCTGCGGCGAGGGCGTTTGACGGTCGACAAGAAAATCGTGGAGCACCCGGAATGCCATGACGCCCTGCGTGCGCGGACGCTGGTGTATGGTGGCGGCGACCGTTCCAGACCGAATCTCCTTCACCAGTTCGGGGAACAGATCCGTCGTAATGATGGCCAATCGATCCAGGATTCCAGCGTCGCGAGCTGCGTTTAATACAGGAATGGACGCTTCGGTCGTAACGTAGATGCCGGCAAGATCGGGACGCGACTGGAAGAGCTTGCGACACTTCACGTAAGCCTCGGCTTCAATGTCGTGGTCTTCGAGAGGCGCCTCGATTTGCATCTGAGGGTAGAACGACCTTAGCGTGCTCTGGAAGGCTTTCACCTTTTCGGCGTGTTCCAGGATGGCCAAATCACTGACCGTCACGGCCACGGAACCTGGTCCATTAAGAAACCTGCCCAGGAGGTCGGCCGCCAGAGATCCGCTGACCATGGTGTCGATCGAAACTACCGCGAGTCGGCCCGTGCCGGGTGCGTCCGTAGCCACGCAAACGATAGGAATTTGAGCGGGAGCGGCGCGTCGCAGCCATTCGCGCAACCTGCCTGGACTGCTGGGAAACGTGATGATTCCGCTGACTTCGTCTTTCAAGGCTGCTTCAAAGGCGGATTCGTCCCCATCGCCCAATTGGGGGTAGGTGCGGTATTGAATTTCCACGCTTTCCATCCCCACGGACCTCGCTTCTTGGTCGATACCAGCGCGCACTTCGTCCCAGAACGAAGTCGTTCCCTTGAGGGTATTCACTGAGATCCGTAGCTTGCGCTTCATCGAGAGAGAACGCGCAGCACGATTCGCACGATAGCCAAGCCTCCTGGCTTCCAGAAGCACGCGATTCTTGGTTTCCTGATTGATACCAGGGTGGTTATGTAGTGCGCGGTGCACAGTGCCAATCGAAACGCCGAGCGCATTGGCGATGTCGACGAGCGTGGTGCGGGTGCTCTTCATAAGCAAAAGACCGGAGCGAGGAACTGGATCAGTCTCCAACGCCGCGCGGCCTTGCCAAGCGATTGTACACGCTTTCGAATCAAGCAGTTGTGATGGACGATTCTGGTTCTTGAAGTCCTGTAAGCGGTTACAAAAGAAGCTGGTGCCCACGAACGTTCGGCGTGCCCAAAATGTTAGACTGCCATGCTTCACTGGTCCAATCTGAGCATCGGAGAGGCATTGCATGAGGCTGATGCGGTGGGGCGATCCCGGCAAAGAGAAGCCCGGTCTTTTGCTCGAAGATGGAACGCGTGTGGACACTTCGGGGTATGGCGTGGACTACGGCGAAGCGTTCTTCGAAAATGGAGGACTGGACTCACTGCGCGGGTGGTTTTCGCGGAATGGTAGCTCCGCTCCAAGAGTGGACCGTTCCGTTCGCTTAGGACCACCCATATGTAGGCCGAGCAAAATCGTCTGCATCGGACTAAACTTCCGCGACCATGCGGCAGAAAGCAAGATGGAGCTGCCTAAGGAACCGGTCATTTTCTTCAAGTCCACGACTTCGTTGGTGGGCCCAAATGATCCGTTGGTGATTCCCAGAAACGGCACCAAAGTGGATTGGGAAGTTGAACTGGCGGTGGTGGTCGGCAAGAGGGCGTTATACGTCCCGAAGGAGCGCGCGCTTGAATTCGTCGCAGGCTATGCACTTCACAACGACTATTCCGAACGCTCCTTTCAACTGGAGCGTGGCGGTCAATGGGTGAAGGGAAAGAGCGCCGATACCTTCGCACCCCTGGGACCGTTCGTGTCTACTCCGGACGAAATTCCCGATATCCGCAATCTCAAAATGTGGCTCAAAGTAAACGGCGAAATGCGGCAGAACAGTTCGACAGCCAACATGATTTTTGACGTCGAGACTCTGGTTGCATATGTAAGCGAGTTCATGACCTTGCTCCCTGGCGATGTCATCAGCACGGGTACTCCGGCCGGCGTTGGCTTGGGCATGCATCCCCCGCAATATCTGAAGGCCGGTGATGTGGTGGAGTTGGGGATCGAGGGTCTGGGTCAGTCCAGCCAAAGAGTCGTCGGGTCGTTGTGATTCTGAAATCATTTGTTGCCAGTCGGGAGGGAGTGCGCCCATGTACGTCGACGCCCATCAGCATTTCTGGCACTACAATCCCCGCGAGTATGGCTGGATCGATGATTCAATGGCCTGCTTGCGCAGGGACTTCCTTCCCGCCGATCTCAAGCCTGAATTAGAGCGTAATGGATTCCAGGGTTGTGTCGCGGTGCAGGCGCGGCAAACCATCGACGAGACCCGGTGGTTGCTGGAATTGGCCGCCGAGAATCCCTTCATCGTCGGGGTCGTGGGATGGGTTGACCTTCAAGCCCCGGACTTGCGGGCGCAGTTAGAGGCCCTGGCAGCGAACCCCAAGCTGGTCGGTCTCCGACACATCGTGCAAAGCGAACCGGACGGTCAATTCCTTCTCGGCTCCAATTTCCAGCGCGGCGTGGGAATGTTAAATGAATTTGGGCTTGTCTATGACATTCTGATCTATCCGCGACATCTTCCCGTAGCGGTCGAGTTCGTCCAGCGATTCCCAAGGCAGCGGTTTGTACTCGATCATCTTGCGAAACCGGCAATCAGAGAAGGGGATTTCGGCTCCTGGGAAGCGGGCATCCGGAAACTGGCATTGTTGCCCAACGCGGTGGGCAAGCTTTCCGGGTTGGTTACCGAGGCGGATTGGAAACATTGGACGCCCGAGCAAATACGCCCATGCCTTGATGTAGCATTCTAGTGTTTCGGCCCTGATCGACTCATGATCGGATCAGATTGGCCAGTGTGTACTGTGGCCGCTACTTATTCCCAGGTGATGGAGGTTGTGACGGAATATTTGATGCAATTCCCTCAGGGAATCCGTGATGGGGTCTTGGGAGGGAACGCCCAAAGATTCTGGGGTTTGAGATCTTAGATATGCACCGATGCTGGACGATACACCTCCGCTTCGACGGCGGCGTTGCATGAAAGCTGCATTCAGGGTTCGGGACAATTCCGTGTCTCGGAAGCGAGGCGTTTCCTTGTGAACAGTCCGCAGGTAAGTTCGGATGCCTTCCGGTTGAATGGAAAAGTCGCCGTTGTCACCGGTGGCGGGAGCGGCATCGGACGAGCCATCGCGACAACGTTCGCAGCGGCCGGAGCAATCGTGCGCATACTCGAGCGCAATCCGAGCGATGCGGAACGAACATGCCAGCTGATTTCGCAAGCCAGTGGAAACGCGTCCGCGTACCAATGCGACGTAACCAGCCAGCAGCAGGTGAGGTCCACGCTGAACACGGTTTTCAATAAAGAGCGCGTTCATATTCTTGTGAATAACGCCGGAATTTCGAATATTGGAACGGCAGAGAGCACCTCAGAAGAGGACTTCGAGCGCGTCTTCCGAGTGAATGTCAAGGGTTACTACAATTGTATGCAAGCAATGCTCGGGCACATGAGAGAACACGGGGGCGGAGTGATCCTGAACATGGCATCGGTTGCGGGCTCGGCTGGTCTGGCAGACCGCTTTGCGTATTCCATGAGCAAAGGGGCCGTTATCGCGATGACCTATTCGGTGGCGCGCGACTATGTGAATCACAATATCCGGTGCAATTGCATTTCTCCCGCACGAGTCCACACACCTTTTGTCGACGACTATCTGAGGAAGACCTACCCGGGCAGAGAGACGGAAATTTTTGAGAAACTGTCACGAGCCCAGCCCATCGGAAGAATGGGAGAGCCCGACGAGGTTGCCGCTCTCGCCCTCTTTCTGTGTTCGGATCAGGCCAGCTTCATTACAGGGGCTAATTATCCCCTGGACGGAGGCTTCACTAATCTGCATGGTTGACTTATGGACCTTCAACTCAAAGACAAGGTTGTCCTGGTCACCGGCGGTGCAAAGGGTATTGGAGCCGCCATTGTGCGCGCGGTTAGCGCAGAAGGTGCGATTCCCGTTGTTGTGGATAATGACCCTGAAGCCGGCGGACAGTTGCGGGCAGAATTGCAGGCCAGCGGCGCGATTGGCGATCTTATCGTGCGCGACCTCTGCTCTCCTGACAATTGCGCTAAGGCTGTCGATGCCGCGGTGCGAGCTTTCGGTCGGTTCGACGCTTTGATAAATAATGCCGGCGTGAACGACAAGGTCGGCCTGGAGCAGGGGAGTCCGGAACAGTATGTAGGGTCCCTCAGCCGTAATCTTTTCCACTACTACAATATGGCGCATTATGCTTTGCCGCATCTGAAGAAGTCGCGAGGATCCATCGTCAATGTGGCGTCCAAAACTGCCATCACCGGGCAAGGCGGGACATCCGGATATGCCTCTGCCAAGGGAGCAATTCTCGCCCTGACGAGGGAATGGGCTGCCGAACTGTTACCGTTCGGTATTCGTGTGAATGCGGTGGTGCCCGCCGAAGTGATGACGCCGCTCTATCGCCGATGGCTCGATACCTTTCCGAATCCCGATGAGAAGTTAAAAAGCATTCTTTCCAAAATTCCCTTGGAGAAGCGGATGACGACGGCAGAAGAGATTGCAGCGATGGTGACCTTCCTGATCTCCGGGCAGGCAGGACACATCAACGCTCAACACCTCTTCGTCGACGGCGGCTACGTCCATCTGGATCGCGCACTTACCTAAGAGGTTCCATCCCATGAAACGACGCTTCTGTTTTGCTCTGGACCTCAAGAACGATCCTCGGCTGATTGCTGAATATCGCCGGTATCACGAGAAAATCTGGCCCGAAATTACCGAAAGCATCAGGAACTCTGGTATCGAAGAGATGGAAATCTATCTCCTTGGAACGCGTTTGTTCATGATTATGGAAGTGAATGACAGCTTCTCATTCGAGAAGAAGGACAAAGCGGATCAGAACAATCCCAAGGTGCAGGAGTGGGAAGAACTGATGTGGAAGTTCCAACAGCGGCTGCCTGAGGCAAAAGCGGGCGAAAAGTGGCTGCGGATGGAACGCATTTTCAAGTTAGAGTGATGGATCCCAATCGTAATCAATGTAGGCTACTCGCGCGCCCCGGGGCCTAGGCTTGCAGTAACTCCCGGCGAGATATCCCAGCCGTTTCTTCGTTTCCCCTTGACAGCAATGAAACGCCGTGGTGTAGTTTGATGCCAGTCGGTGGTCGCACTATTAAGTGGATCCCCCCGGGATCCCTCGCCCGATACCAGGTCCCAGCGGTTCACCAAACTTTTTTGCGTACGCTGTCATGCCCCCACATGAGCTGCGGTTTAGGCCGCTAGCACCCTCAGCGTACTTGTTTAGCCCTGGAGTCAGGTCATGGCAGTGTCACGGAGTCTACCGAGTTTGGCAATCAAAGCCCCGTTTAGAAAGGGTGAGTTCGAACCCGGAGCCGCTCAACTGAACGTTGATCCGGGTAGAACCGTAGCGGCGACGTTAAATCGAGTCGCCGATCGTCCTTTTCACCTGCTGATGGCCGGCTTTGAAGCGCTTGACCTCGTCAACATCGGCGTAGTGGTAACGGACGTCTCCGGCGGCCTTCTGCTGGCGAACGAAACCGCGGAACAAGTTCTGGATGCTCGTGAGGGCATCACCGTATCTCCGAGAGGTGTATTACGAGCCTCAGGTGCCTGCGGAACGGCACTCAGTGCGCTGTTGCGGCGATTCGGGAGTTCCGGACCACGAAGCCTAGAAACGAGTAGCACCGTTTTGGCGGTGCCGCGTTCGTCCGGAAAACGCCCTGTGACTTTGCTAGTGCGTGCGGTTGAGGACTCTTTACAGCAGGCGACAGGCGAGCCCAGGATTCTCGTTTTCATTCTCGATCCCGACCTGCCAGTCCAGACCGCCGAAGCTGAGCTACGCCAGCTCTATGGGCTCACGTCCACCGAGGCCTCGCTGGCCAACCTTCTCATGGAAGGGAAGACCATCGATGGCTGCTGTGATGTTTTGGGAATCCGCCGTTCTACGGCACGAACCCATTTGCAACATTTGTTTGAAAAGGTAGGGGTACAGCGGCAGAGCGAATTGGTTTCATTACTCCTGAAAAGTATCGGGCTTATTCGTACGCGAACTGGCGAAAAGAAGAGTCGTTCATACCAGCGGTCGGCAAGCGCCTGACGACCCCGACGTTGCCAAAACGAACGGAAAGTAGTGAGGTTCGATCCCGGTCAGCGATGGCACTTTTGTCACCAGGGAAGAGTCACCCCGGTAATCGCCAAATGTGACCGTGCGATTTTTTACGTGTATTACTGTAAAGCTGATGTAAACTCTGTAAGCGTCTTTGGGGTGATGGGGCGTCGACCTAAGACGTCGGCCCTTTTAGAACTTACCACCCTTGGTAGACCGCCTCTCCACAGCGGTCAATCTTGACCCTCCCCACTTTGAGATGTCGTGCCGAATGTGTCACGCGGCGGGCCGTGTGCCTGTCGGATGGAGCTTCGCACTTGTCGATCCTGCGTGGTCTACCGACTGTAATGACTAAGACTTCGTCTGTGCGCCACACGAACATAAGCATTGCCGACGCAATCAGCGCCCCGGGCAGACCCTTGAAGAGCACGACCGACGCACAAACCTACGACCTTCTCATGGCGGGTCTTGAGGCCCTCGATCTTGTCAGTGTCGGACTTGCCGTCACGAACGCGCACGGAAATCTGTTGCTTGCGAATCGCACAGCTGAACATCTTTTCGAGAGCCGTGATGGCCTTGAGGTCACTGCGCGCAAAACGATTCGCACTTCGCGCAGGGGTGGTCCGGTCTTGGAGGATCTGATAAGGCAGGCCGCCCGATCGACAACAGAAGGCACAGCAGATTCGATCCTCGCAATTCCACGTTCTTCCGGCAAGCGACCACTGACGTTGCTTATCAGGTCGGTGGATGTTAGCTCTGGAAACCGTGACGCCCTGGCACCTGCGGCACTGCTCTTCATCCTTGACCCCGAAGTGCCCATTGGAACGGCCGAGACCGAATTGCGGCAACTGTACGGACTGACGTCCACGGAAGCTTGTCTGGCGAGCCTCTTGATGGAGGGCAAGACGCTCGATGATTGTTGTCGACTTCTGGACATCCGGCGCTCCACAGCTCGGACTCACCTCCAACACCTGTTCGAGAAGGTGGGGGTGCAAAGGCAGAGCGACTTGGTTTCTTTGTTGTTGAAGAGTATTGGACTGGTCCGTATCGGACGAAACCTGCCTAAAGCACGGGCTTCGGTCGCGAATTCGGAAGCAGGAAACCTGGAATGAGAGTTGTCGGGACCCTCGCTGAGAGTCGCAAAGCAAAGGAAAGGGTTTCAAATGAATAGACTTAATTGTTGTCCGGAAAGCTCGTTTTCGCACCCACGGAGTTATGGTAAAGTAGGCCGTCTGGTATCCTCCTCCCCCGAAGAACCTTCCCGAGGAGTGAATCCATCGATGTTTCGTAGACCCTTGTCGTACTCCCTGTTTCTCTTCCTCTTTGCCTCCCTGCTAATGGCCGCCGACGCACAAACTGCGGCGCCGAAGCTGACTGCAGCTCAGATCATTGATAAGGCCGTTGCCGCGCAGGGTGGATTGCAAGCCTGGCGCAGTGTCCAGACGATGTCATGGAGCGGCAAGGTTGATGCCGGCGCAGGCGATTCCGCCGAGCGCAGCCGCCGATATGTGCAAAAGGTATCGCCCGCGACTGCGCAGCAAGCACCAGTGGTAGCTCCCGACGGCGCGGACAAATCAAAGCAGGTGCAGTTGCCGTTCGTGATGAAAATGAAACGGGGACACAAGTCCCGGATGGAGCTCCAGTTCGCCGGGAAGACCGCTCTGCAGGTCTATGACGGGAGCAATGGATGGAAGGTGCGTCCTTTCCTGAATCGCACTGAGGTCGAGCCTTTCACGGCCGATGAAAGCAAGGCGCAGGCGCAAGAATCCGACCTGGACGGCCCATTGGTCGATTACGCCGCCAAGGGAACCACGGCGGAATTGGATGGAGTCGAAAAGGTTGGTGGGCGCGACGCCTATAAGCTGAAGCTGACGATGAAGAGTGGTCAGGTGCAGCACGTATGGGTTGACGCGCAGAATTTTCTTGAGGTGAAGATCGAGGGGACACCTCGCCGCATGGATGGAAAGATGCATCCCGTGTTTATCTATTTGCGCGACTACAAGCCGGTGCAGGGACTGATGGTTCCACATGTTTTCGAGACGGCCGTCGAAGGCTACAAGGAAACGCACAAGATGGTGATCGAAAGTGTGGTCGTGAACCCGAAGCTGGATGATTCGTTATTCGCGAAGCCGCAAGTGCGGTAGTGATTTTGTGGGAAGGAGGCGGTTCCTCTGAATCGCCTCCCTTTGTATGAAACACTCTTCCTTCTTCGTAAACCGTGGCTCATTCCTTTCAGTCTCCCGAAAGCAAACTGAGCCTAGTTCGAATGTCTCCCCTTGCCATAGCGTTCGGGAATGTGAATACCAGGATGCGAGGGAGTCGCACTAACACTGCGAACGGAATTCTCGCAATTCGTATCTGTGCGGGGTAAAGGTCATGAATAAGCCGGCAGCCGTCGGTTCGGTAGTCGTCATCGCTTTGGGTGCCTTCTTTGTGGGTCGTTATACCAGCGGATCGAAATCAGCAACCCAGCCTGGTGCAAAGCGGATTCTTTACTATGTCGACCCCATGCACCCCTCGTACAGGTCCGACAAGCCTGGCACCGCGCCCGATTGCGGGATGGCCTTGGAGCCGATCTATGAGGGCGAAGACCCAGCGAGCAAGATGCAATTGGGGGCAGCGGCGGTTTCCATTACTCCCGAAAAACAGCAACTGATCGGCGTGCAGGTGCAGGCGGTAGAGAAGAATTCGGGTTCGCGGCTGGTTCGGACGACGGGTCGTGTAGCGCCTGACGACAACCGGGTCTATCGCCTGATGGCAGGTACGGACGGTTGGATCGTTTCACTCGAAGACAATCCTATTGGCACCTTGGTGAAAAAGAACCAGGCACTTGCCAAGTTTTACAGCCGTGAATTTCGCAATGCACAGCAGGCGTATCTCGGCTCACTGGCCAGCATTGATCGCGTCAAGAGTACACGCGACCCGGACGACGCGAGCCGGATCAGCGACTCAAGTATTCGAATCAACGAAGAGCAATTGAAGACTTTAGGGATGGGAGAGCCGCAGATTAAAGAACTCGCTCGAACCCGTCAGGTTACGGGTGATATCGAGATCGTTGCGCCGGCGGATGGTATCGTCCTGTCTCGAGCTATCTCCCCGCAGCAACGATTCGAAAAGGGAACAGAATTCTACAAGATCGCCGATCTCAGCAAGGTCTGGATTCTGGCGGATGTTTTCAGTGATGAGGCCCAGGCGCTGCACCCAGGGAGCCGGGTGGCAGTGAAAGTCCGGGAACTGGGAAGGACCGTCTATGCGACCGTCAGCAATAGCCCGCCACTGTTTGACTCCACCTCACGAACGTTGAAGCTGCGCCTGGAGGCCGACAATGCTGGTCTGCATCTTAGGCCGGATATGTTCGTGGATGTCGAGTTCCGCACTCCCGCACCCGCGGGCATTTCGATTCCCGCGCAGGCCGTGCTTGATAGCGGGATGCAGAAAATCGTCTATGTGGAAACAAATGACGGAGTTTTTGAGCCACGACCGGTCGAGCTTGGAACCACTTTTGGGAGCCGGGTTGCCGTTAAGCATGGTTTGGCAGAAGGGGATCGGGTTGTTACCTCAGGGAATTTTCTGATCGACTCCGAAAGCCGTATGAAGCCCGCCGCGCTGCAGACCGTGAATGAAAAGCACGATGCGGCCGCACCTCATGGACCCGACTCGCACGAAATCGGAATGGCGCTTGATCCGGTATGTGGAATGTCAGTGGATCGCAAGAAGGCCGTGGCTGCCGGACATTCGGAAAACTATCGCAACGAGGCCTTTGTTTTCTGCTCGGACAAATGCCAGCGGAAATTTCACGAGGGTCCCGCCAAATACTCGGACCCCAGGGTAAGGAGCGCCGCTGTTTCCGGATCGGGGCGCGAGGATGATTAACCGCGTCATCGGATTTTCGGTCCGAAACAAGTTCCTCATTTTCGCGTTCGTCGCCGCGGCTTGCATCTGGGGAACGTGGGCCATGTATCATCTGCCTCTGGATGCGACGCCCGACCTCAGCGAAACCCAGGTCATCATCCTTTCCCGCTGGGACCGCAGCCCCGACATCATCGAAGATCAGGTTACTTATCCCATCATCTCCGCGATGACGGGCGCACCCAAGGTGCGAACCGTACGCGGCGTCTCTGATTTCGGATTCTCTTACGTCTACGCAATTTTCGATGAAGGAACGGATATCTACTGGGCGCGCTCACGAACCCTCGAGTACCTGTCGAGCGTGACTTCGCGACTTCCGCAAGGTGTGAAGACGGAGTTAGGTCCGGACGCCACCGGACTGGGCTGGGTTTTCCAGTACGTGATCAAAGACACCACAGGGAAACACAGTCTCGCGGAGCTGCGTTCCTACCAGGATTGGTACTTAAAGTATTACTTGAAGGCCGTGCGGGGGGTTGCTGAAATCGCCTCGTTGGGCGGATTCACCCAGCAGTACCAGGTCAACGTCGATCCGAACCGGCTGCGGTCCTACGGGATTTCGATTTCTCGCGTTGCCGATGCCGTCCGCGGGGGTAATACGGAAACCGGCGCTCGCCTGCTGGAGTTTGGCGGCGCAGAGTACATGATCCGCGGGCGCGGCTATGTGAAATCGCCGCAGGACATCGAGGAGATCGTTCTTGCCAACGAGAACGGCACTCCGATCCGAATCAAAGATGTGGGTGAGGTCGTCCTGGGTCCCGATATCCGTCGCGGAGCGGCTGATCTGGATGGGGCCGGAGAAGTGGTCTCCGGCATTGTCGTCATGCGCGAGGGCAGCAACGCTCTCGACGTGATCGATCGTGTGAAGACGCGTTTGAAAGACATTGAACCGGGTATGCCGGAGGGCGTGAAGATCGTTCCGATCTACGACCGGTCTGAATTGATCCAGCGTTCGATTTCGAACGCCCGTTCGACACTGATTGAAGTCATCCTCACAGTCGTCCTCATTATTCTGATTTTCCTCTGGCACTTCCCCAGCGCCGTCATTCCAGTCGTCACAATTCCCGTCGCAATCCTGTTGACGTTCATTCCGCTGCAATACGCCGGAGTGAGTATCAACATTATGTCACTCGCGGGCTTGGCGATTGCCTGCGGCGAACTGGTGGATGCGGCCATTGTGGTTGTGGAGCAGACTCACAAGCAGTTGGAGATCTTTGAACGCTCTGGTCAGCCTTTCAGATACGAAGAAGTGATACTTGAAGCAGTGCGCGAAGTTGCGGGACCTACGTTTTTCGCTTTGTTGGTGATTGCGGTAGCCTTCCTGCCGGTGCTGGTGCTTGAGGGGCAGGAAGGGAAGCTGTTCCGGCCGCTGGCCTACACCAAGAATTTCGCGATGCTGGTGGCGGCCGTACTGGCGATCACGCTTGACCCTGCATTGCGCCTCTTGCTGGTGAGGCGACCGAGCCCGTTCGGATTCACCCAGAATCGCATGCAACGCTTCTTCGGTTGGCTGCTCGGAGGGAAGATTCGACCCGAGGAGAAGCATCCCATCACCGGTCCCTTGATGCGCTTTTATGATCCGATTGTGCGTTGGACTTTGCGATGGAAGACACAGGTGATCGTCGGTGCCGTGGTGCTGGTGCTTCTGACTCTTCCCCTGTTCTGGACGATAGGTTCAGAGTTCATGCCTCCGCTGGAGGAAGGCTCGCTGCTCTACATGCCAACCACCATGCCGGGCATCTCGATCGCAGAAGCTCAAAGGTTGCTGAAGGCTACCGATGGGATTCTGAAGAGCTTTCCCGAAGTCGATCACGTTCTCGGGAAGACTGGGCGGGCTGACACGGCGACCGATCCCGCGCCTCTCTCCATGCTTGAGACCGTAATTGTCCTCAAGCCGCATTCCCAGTGGCGCCGATCGATGGTGTGGTACTCCTCTTGGGCACCGCGATGGACATTACGCTTGCTGCGCCACATTACTCCGGATCACATCTCCGAAGAACAGTTGATCTCGGAGATGAACCAGGCTCTCAAGATTCCCGGCCTTTCCAACTACTGGACGATGCCAATCCGCGGCCGCATCGAGATGTTAACTACCGGCATTCGAACTCCGGTCGGGCTGAAGATTCAAGGCGGCGATGTGAATCGCATACAGGAGGTCGGGCGGCAGGTCGAAACCGTGCTGAGGGACGTTCCCGGTACGCGCAGTGTGTTTGCCGAGCGGACTGGCGATGGCTACTTCCTGGATGTGACTTGGGATCGGAAGGCTCTGGCCAGTTACGGCCTCTCGATCGAAGATGCGCAGAACGTTCTCTCCACGGCGGTGGGCGGCGATAACGTCAGCACAACCATCGAAGGTCGTGAGCGTTATCCCATCAACGTTCGTTATAAACGCGACTTCCGCTCCGATCTGGAAGCGCTGGGTCGAGTCCTTGTGCCAGCAGCGGGAGAACGCCAGATTCCCCTGTCGGAATTGGCGAGCATCCAGATGCTCAACGGTCCGGCGATGATCCGCAACGAAGACGGACTCTTGACGGGCTACGTGTTTGTCGACTTGGCAGACCGTTCTCCGGGAGACTATGTTGCCCAAGCCCGGCGTGAACTGCAGAACAAGCTCCATCTGCCGTCGGGCTACAGCGTGCTCTGGAGCGGACAATACGAGTCTGCGGAGCGCGTGCGTCAACGACTGCTCCTCGTGATTCCTGTTACGCTGGCAATTATTTTGTTCCTGCTTTACACGAACACTCGATCGATGGTGAAGACGGCCATCATCATTCTCGCTGTTCCGTTTTCCGCTGTGGGTGCGCTGTGGCTGGTCTACCTGCTCGGCTACAACATGAGCATCGCGGTCTGGGTTGGCATCATCGCGCTGCTTGGCATCGACGCGGAAACCGGCGTCTTCATGCTCCTGTATCTGGATCTGGCATACGAGAAGTGGAAGCGTGAACACACACGCTTCACGAGGGAACATCTCTACGAAGCCATTGTGGAAGGCGCTGCCAAGCGACTGCGTCCCAAGTTCATGACCTTCGCCACGATGAGCGTGGGATTGATCCCGATCTTGTGGGCGACGGGCGCAGGCTCGGCGATCATGAAACGCATTGCAGCTCCCATGGTGGGTGGCATTGTGACCTCGTTCATCCTCGAGTTGCTGGTCTATCCAGCGATTTACGCGTTCTGGCGAGAGCGTTCGCTGGACGCGAGTGAAGTCGAGGGTGAGGGAAGTCCTATGTCCAGCACCTATCTCGAACTCGGCTCGATCAAAAACCGCGGCCTCGCTCCACTCACTTCAGACAAGTAGCGCTGGCGTCTCGCCGGCCGTCGCGAGGGCATCTTGCCGTCGCATCGTGGGCGGGACGCCGGCGCTACAAATTCAGCGCAATGCAATCCGCCAAAATAGTTCGCAACCTGCAATAAATGCGGACAAACATCTCATTGACATGGCGACTGTACCACCTTAGCATCCGAAACTCAGTGGGCTGCGCGCTCCGTGCATCGCCCACATCAGGAGTGAGAATCTCGATATGAGCTTGCGCGATTTCTTGTCGAAACAGTTCATCGATGTCATCGAGTGGGTCGAACCACAGGACGGTATCCTGGCCTACCGCTATCCGATGCAGGACCGTGAAATCCAGAATGGCGGCAAACTCACCGTCCGCGATTCGCAGATGGCAGTGTTTGTGAACGAGGGCCGCGTGGCCGATGTTTTTGGGCCCGGCTTATACACGCTCAACACCCAAACGCTACCCATTCTGACGTACCTGATGAACTGGGATAAGGCCTTCAAGTCTCCCTTTAAGTCCGATGTGTATTTCTTTGTGAATCGGTTGCAGACCAATCAGCACTGGGGCACGCCCAATCCCATCACGATTCGCGATAAAGAATTTGGCGCGGTGCGGCTGCGCGCCTTTGGGATTTACACGTACCACCTAGCCGATCCCAAGGTCTTCTACACCAAGGTCAGCGGTACCCGGGATGTGTACCAGGTCGCAGACCTGGAAGGCCAACTGCGTAACACAATTGTGGGGCGGATTACAGATACGTTTGCGGAGAGTCAGGTCCCATTCCTCGACATGGCTGCCAACCAGCTGGAGTTGTCGGAGAAGATTGCGGGACAACTGAAGCCGGCATTCACGGATCTGGGCCTCGTGCTGGATGCATTCGTTGTCGAAAATCTTTCCTTGCCCGAAGAATTGCAGAAGATCCTCGACCAGCGCATCGGGATGAACATGGTGGGCGACATGGGCCGCTACACCCAATACCAGGTCGCACAATCGATTCCCATCGCAGCGGCGAATGAAGGAGGCGGCACGGCTGGCGTGGGTGCCGGCCTGGGCGCCGGGATTGCTATGGGACAGGCCATGATGGACGCGCTGAAGAAGGGAAGTGGCTCAGCGCAGGAAAGCAGCACCCCCGCGGCGGGCGGTGCTGCCGCGGGAGCGGAGACCAAGTTCTGCCTCAACTGCGGCAAGTCGATACCTAAGGTCAGCAAGTTTTGTCCGAACTGCGGTCAGGCCCAACCGTAGGCGCACGCGGATGAAAGGAATCGAATGGATTGTCGAGGCTCATGGCTGCGCGCCCCGTTCATTGAGTGACCTGACGTCGCTCAGCGCCCTGTTCAGCGCTGTAGTCAGCGACCTGGAGCTACGCCCGGTAGGAGAGACTCATTGGCACCAGTTCCCGCAAACCGGCGGAATTACTGGTTTGTGCCTGCTGGCAGAGTCCCATCTCGCGTGCCACACCTTTCCCGAGTTTCAGTCGTTGTGCCTGAATCTTTTCTGTTGCGTTCCGCGCAAAGAATGGGATTTTGAGACCAGGCTGCGCGAGATGTTTGGTGCAAGTTCGGTCACTGTACGCTGCGTCGTTCGGCCTTACATGCCGTTGCCAGAAGCCGAAAACCGGACTTTGTCGATTTCTACCGTCGGGAGTCGCGTGGGATGACGCAACCCACGGGCACCTGTCCTAACTGCGGCGCCAAGATTGTCTTTCGCTGGTCGAGCAGCGTACAGACAGTGTGCGAGTACTGTAAATCGATTCTCATCCGTACTAACGTTGATCTGCAGAAGGTTGGCGAAGTGGCCGACCTGCCACCCGACAGTTCTCCCATCCAGATCGGTACCGAAGGTTCGTACAACCACAAGGGTTTCGTGGCGATCGGCCGGATCATTTACGAATACGCGCAGGGCAATTGGAACGAATGGCATCTGATGATGCACGACGGGACCAGCGCATGGCTGTCCGATGCGCAGGATGAGTACGCCGTCTCGTTTGCTGCCCCGGGAAGAAAGATGCCGGAGGCCGGCCAGTGTCGAGTCGGGCAACGCTTTTCGTGGGACAACCAGGAGTACGCAGTCACAACCATCACGAATGCTCACTACCGGGGCGTGCAGGGCGAACTCCCTTTTCAGTACTGGGACAAGGAAGATGTCCTGTTCGTGGACCTGCGCACGGAGACCGGCAAGTTTGCCACACTCGACTACAGCGACGAGAAGCCCGCGCTTTACCTCGGAGAGATGGTCGAGTTCGAAGATCTCGCTCTCAAGAACTTGCGCAGCTTTGAGGGCTGGTCATGAGCGTTGGCCCTACACCTCCACCGAAGCTGCAGGTGAAGGCTCTGAATTGCCCGGGCTGCGGCGCTTCCCTGACCGTGCGTTCTTTCGGGAATGCGGTCACAATCGTCTGCGACAGTTGCCACTCAATTCTAGACGCGAAGGATCCTTCCCTCCAGATTCTGCAGAACTTCAAAGTTGCGACCGATAAAGCTCGCCCGCTGATTCCCCTTGGCACACGTGGGAAAATCCGCGGCACCGACTATGAAGTTATCGGCTTCCAGCGACGCACGATTCACGTCGATGGCCTTCCTTACAGCTGGCACGAATACGTGCTTTTCAATCCGTACAAGGGATTTCGTTATCTGACGGAATACGAAGGGCACTGGAACGACGTTTCGATCCTAAAAGCTCTGCCCACGGTGAATGCGTACAAGAGTCCGCCGACCGTGACCTACCTGGGCGAAACTTACAAACATTTTCAGACAGCAATGGCTGGAACTTCGTATGTTCTCGGCGAATTCCCGTGGCAAGTGCGAGTGGGGGAAACCGCCGAGGTCACGGATTACATTTCTCCGCCGCGCGTTCTCTCCAGCGAGCGGACGGGGAAGGAAGTCACCTGGTCGATGGGCGAGTACATGTCGGGCGCGGATTTGTGGAAGACCTTTCGCCTGCCTGGTGATCCGCCGCAACCTGTTGGGGTCTACGAGAATCAGCCTTCGCCCATGAAGGGTGATGTCCAGAACGTCTGGATGGTCTTCGGCGCTCTTCTGCTCGCGCTGGTGGTGCTGCTGATCGGCTTCGACGTCAGCGCGCAAAACAAGCAGATCTTCACCGGGTCCTATAAATACGATTCGCGACAACGCGGCGAGGCTTCGTTCGTCACCAACGATTTCGAGCTAACGGGACACACTTCGAACGTAGAGGTTGAAACCAGCACCGACCTCGACAATCACTGGATCTACCTGAACTACGCGCTCATCAACGAAGACACAGGCCAGGCTTTTGATTTTGGCCGGGAAGTCAGTTACTACCACGGTTACGACTCCGACGGCTCCTGGTCCGAGGGGAGACCGAATGACACGGTGGCCGTGCCCAGTGTTCCTGCCGGACGTTATTACCTACGTGTCGAGCCTGAGGGCGATCCCGGCTACGGAGTCACTTACTACAACGTCACAGTAAAGAGGGACGTACCACAATATTCCTTCTACGGAATTGCTTTGCTGGCGCTGCTGGCGCCCGCCATTCTGCTGACATGGCGTTCCATCAGCTTCGAACATATGCGCTGGGCAGAGAGCGACCACGCACCCATCAGTTCAGGAGGTGATGACGACGATGATTAGGGCTCTCTACATGGCCTATGGGGGTCTTGTGTTACTGGGATTGGTCGTTGCCCAATACCAGGGCTGGAGCCTTGCCCGGATCGATGAAGTGAAAAACGTGCCCCGCTCGGTGCGCGACAACCCCGGATCTTATCGTTCGGTCTACAGTTCCTATCACCACTACACGGGAGGAAAATGAAATGAGTCCCACTCTGGTGAGCAGTGTCGTGAATGCGGTCGTATTCGCGTTTCTTGGGATTGCTGTCTTCACCGTGGCTTTCGTGGTGATGGACAAGCTGACGCCCTATCACCTCTGGAAAGAAATCGTGCAGGAGCACAATACGGCGTTGGCCATTCTGGTGGGTGCGATGTCGATTGGCATCTGTATCATCGTCGCTGCAGCGGTGCACTAGACGTGGGGATTCTGCTCTTCATCTCGGTGTTGCTCATCGCGGCCTGTGGGCTGATTTATGAGCTGATCGCGGGAACGCTGGCCAGCTACTTGCTCGGTGACAGCGTCCTGCAGTTCTCTACGATCATCGGCTGCTATCTGTTTGCCATGGGGATTGGGAGCGCCATGTCGCGCTACATCCAGCGCGGGCTTGCCTATCGCTTCGTGTGGATCGAGATGCTCCTGGGCGTGATTGGGGGGTTCTCTTCGGCACTGCTTTTCCTTGCGTTCGCCTACTCCCAGGGCTTTCAGATCATCATGTACGCGTTGGTCGTGGTGATTGGGGTGCTGGTGGGGCTCGAGATCCCGATCCTGATGCGTATCGTTCGCGAGCGGTACCATTTTCGCGATGTTGTGGCCCATGTACTGACTTTTGACTACCTCGGAGCGCTGGGAGCCTCTCTCCTATTTCCGATTCTGCTGGTGCCGTACCTGGGGTTGGTCCGCTCGGCGATGCTTTTTGGATTGATCAATGTGGCGGTGGCGTTGTGGAGCACATTTCTGTTTTCGAAGCAGTTACCCGCAACACGCTCGCTGCGCGTCATATGTGTGCTGGTGATGGCCAGCTTGACGTTGGGATTTGCGCAGGCCAAGCGCATCACCGCGGCGGCCGAGGACAACATTTATGCCGATGAAATCATCTTCGCCCGCGATACCCGCTACCAGCATATCGTGCTCACCCGGTTCAAAGACGACATCCGCCTGTTCCTGAACAGCCATCTGCAATTCAGCTCGCGCGACGAGTATCGGTACCACGAAGCACTAATCCATCCCGGGCTTTCCGCAATTCCTGCGCCGCGACGTGTGCTCGTGCTAGGTGGTGGTGACGGGCTGGCCGTCCGCGAAATTCTGAAGTATCCCCAGGTGGAGAGTGTGACTCTTGTGGATCTCGACCCCGAGATGACGCATCTTTTCGCAACCCACCCGATGCTCACCGGACTCAATCAGAAATCCTTTCAATCACCGCGCGTTCATATTACGAACGCGGATGCGTTCCCCTGGGTGGATTCCAACTCGGAAAGTTTCGACTTCATCGTGATCGACTTTCCTGATCCAACAAATTATTCCCTCGGAAAGCTGTACACGACTGCTTTCTATAAAGCAGTGGCGCGGCACTTGAGCACGCAGGGATTGATGGTGGTGCAGAGCACATCGCCGATGTTTGCTCGCGATTCATATTGGTGCATCGTCGAGACGCTGAAGCAAGCTGGACTCAAGACATATCCGTACCACGTTTATGTACCATCTTTTGGCGAATGGGGTTTCGTGATTGCCTCCGCCCACGACTACCAATCACCCACACTTTTGCCGCTGGGCCTCCGCTTCATGACTGTTGATGGCATGCCGGCGATGTTTCAGTTTCCACCGGATATGTCTCCGATGCCCATGCCGCCGAACCGGCTGAACGACCAGGTTCTGGTGCGCGCCTACGATCAGGACTGGAAGGACATCAGTCATTGAGAGTCTCGCGCCGGAAGTTTCTCGAAGCCGGCAGCGCAGCTCTGCTCGGGCTTTCCATTAAGGGTGATCGTCAGATCGCCGGCGGCTTCGTCAACGATTCTTTTCAGTTGGGCCACAAACTTCGTGATCGCGGTTCCTTCCCTGCGAGTCGTCGGGTAGAGAGATACGGTGTCGTGATTGTCGGCGGCGGTATTGCTGGGCTTAGTGCTGCCTGGCGTTTGCACAAGCGCGGCTTCAAGGATTTCGTTTTGCTGGAAATGAATGAGCAGGCCGGCGGCAACTCCCGCTGGGGGGAGAACGAAATTACGCCCTATCCGTGGGCCGCGCACTATGTTCCTGTCCCTGGGCCCAAAACGACTTATGTTCGTGAATTGTTCGAGGAGTTCAGCGTCTTGATCAATGGAGTTTGGGAGGAGAGATTTCTGTGCTTCACGCCGCAGGAACGGCTCTTTCTCTATGGACGATGGCAGGAGGGAATCGAGCCCTCCATTGGACTGACTGCAAACGATCGCGATCAATTTCGTCGGCTGGAGGACCTTATCCATGAATTCCGTGCTAGCGGTGCTTTCACGATACCCATGGAACGAGGCCTATCCGATAAGAGCGGGGACCTCGACCGGATTTCATTTCACCAGTGGCTTCGAAACCAGCAACTGGATTCAAAAGTCCTGCACTGGTACATGAACTACTGCTGTCGCGATGACTATGGAGCGCTGGCAGCGGACACTTCTGCCTGGGCGGGCATCCACTACTTTGCGTCACGCGAACCAGAAGACAAAGGTCCTCTTACCTGGCCCGAAGGGAACGGCTGGATCGTAAAACGTCTGCTGGAACGAGTCGGGAGCTTTGTGAAAACTGGGCAGGTGGTTCATCGTATTAACCGGACAGGAAAGAACTATAGCGTTTTTGCGGGCGAGGTCGAATACAAGGCTGAGTGTGTCATCTTCGCGGCACCAACATTTCTAGCGCCATACATCGTCGAAGGCATGGCTCCGTTGCATGACTTCGAGTACTCACCCTGGCTGACGGCCAATCTCACCCTTGAACGGCTTCCGTCGAACTATGGAACGGATTTGACATGGGATAACGTGGTGATGGATTCGCCTACTCTGGGATACGTCGACGCGATGCACCAGACTCTGCGCAGCCACATCGAGCGCACGGTCTGGACGTTTTACTGGTCGCTGGCTGACGGAGCCCCAGCCACCAATCGACGACTGCTGTTGGAGCGAGACTGGAGCTATTGGAAAGAGGCCATTCTACACGACCTGGAGCGAGTCCATCCTGATATCCGCCAATGTGTTTCGCGAATTGACGTGATGCGCTTTGGCCATGCCATGGCGCGACCCAAGCCCGGGACGATATTTTCCAAAGAGCGCCGTCAGCTGGCCATACAAGAAGGTCGGGTGCTGCTTGCAAATTCAGACCTGAGCGGGTTTTCTATCTTCGAGGAAGCACAATATCGCGGCGTGCGCGCCGCGGAAAAAGCGCTGGATTTCATCGGGCGTGCCTAACAGGCTGCAGTAATAGCGAAGACGGTTGGTAAAACCCAAAAGGCACGAGTTTACTCGTGCCGCCAAGCAGTAGGGAGACGGCGCTCTAGCGCCTGCGGTCATGACCTACAACGCCGTTATCCTTCAGCAACTACTGCGTCGTTCGTCCCAGCAACTCTTGCACTTCGCGATAGTTCAGCGGCCGCTCCCGCGGAGTGAAGTAGCCCTTGGGGAACCACATCGCGACGACTGTGAGCTTGGAGTTGTTCGGGCTGACCAGGCGGAGATAAATCGCGAAGCGGTTGCCGTCGGGTAGCAACGTATTGTCGGTGAAAGGGAAGTCGAACCACCCAAGCGCAAACCGGTAGGTAGTATCGGTATCAACAGGGCGTCCCTGTTTGGTAGCAAAAGGCCAGACAACAACATCCACGGTTTGATTGGCCCAGTCCGGATGCACTAGGGTGAGCTGCAAGGTGTAATTTCCATCTGGAGACTTCAATCGTACGGTTTCTCCCAACCCGATAACCAGCTGACAACCAGGCTGTTCCGAGGTTTCTGACGACAACGGACGCGCCGCGTCTACCGTCAGCGTGACCGATTCACATCCCGGCGTCCCGCCGGCAGCCTTTGCACGAGACCGACAGCAGCCAGACAGACTGCGCCAACTGGTTTTCTTCTGCCCGCTATTTCGAAAGCCCTGCCATTCCCACGCGATCGACGCTTTCTGGCGTTCTGCAATCCGCCGCGCCACGGACCACAAAGGCTCCCGTGGGTCGGGTGTTCCTGAAACGGGCTGCTTGGGAGCTATCCGCTGGCTGGCATCTTCCAACAGAGGCTTGAGCTCGAAATTCTCGTTGAAGTTGAGCGCCAGAAGTTGCGCAATCAACTGCTCGCGATCCGGAGAAATTGACGTGCCGCCGGTCGGACCCGCGATGGGGCCGATCAGGCTGCTGAACATATTGGCACGAAGCTGGCTCTCCGCCTGTTCGCGCTGGCTCTGGATAGAGACTCCCGTCAGCCGGCTCTGAAACGTGTTTGCAATCATGGCGACTGCCAGTACCGCGCCCGCTCCTACCAGTTTGGCGACTGCGTCGAGCCATGCAAGCAAACGACTCTTGGGAGTCTCGGATTCTTGTACCTGGGCTGGTACTTGCGTGTCGTCCGGCATCGCTACTTCCTCTTCAGATGAATGTCTTCTTCAGCGGATTGCGGGTAGCCATGCACCACACCCTCCAAGGTCTTGTCGGTGGGCGAATGGACGGTGTAAGTGCCGGGGTCCAGATACACGCTGAAGCTTCCGGCGCCGTCGGTCTTGAAGTTGACCGGTTGTCCCTTGGCACTCTGTGCGCTGAATGTCGCATTTGGGACCGGCTTATTGTCGGGACTGTAGACATGACCGGAAACGAAATCAGCTTGGGCATAAGTCACTAAACAAGAAACAAGAGCTGCAGTCAGAATGAAATTGGATGAAAAGACTTTGTTAAGCGTCATGAGGGTTACCTCCGTGGGTTCGTCGTGAGAATGCGCGCGTTGAACGCAGGAATTGTATACGGATTTCGGGGAAGTCTGCGTCCGTTTCGTCGCTGACCCCAGTTGCTTCGCAGCTAGGCGTGACCCGTGCCGGTCAACTCGCGAACGATACTGCCCACAAAGGCCTTCGCGTCGCCGAACAACATCAAAGTGTTATCGAGATAGTAGAGCGGGTTGTCGATGCCGGCAAAGCCGGGACTCATGCCGCGCTTGATCACCATTACCGTGTGAGCTTTATCGACATCCAGGATTGGCATTCCGTAGATCGGACTGGAAGCGTCTGAACGTGCCGCAGGATTGGTCACGTCATTCGCGCCGATGACCAGGGCAACGTCGGTCTGAGGAAAGTCACCGTTGATGTCGTCCATATCCATCAAGCGGTCGTAGGGAATATCCGCTTCGGCGAGCAGGACGTTCATGTGACCCGGCATGCGTCCGGCCACCGGGTGGATCGCGAAGCGCACATCGACCCCGCGCTTGCTGAGAGCGTCATAAAGTTCACGCACCTTGTGCTGTGCCTGGGCGACGGCCATGCCATAGCCGGGAACGACTACAACTTTGTTGGCGGCAGACAGAATGGCCGCCGCTTCCTCGGCGGTCGCACTCTTGACGGGCTTTGCCTCCGCGCCCGCCGCGGCAGACGCTTGCACCTGGCCGAAAGCTCCAAACAAGACGTTCGTGAACGAGCGGTTCATGGCCTTCGACATGATCACGGAGAGGATCAGACCCGACGAGCCGTCCAGGGCGCCGGCGACAATCAGAAGCTTGTTGTTGAGCACAAAACCCATGGCGGCCGCGGATAGACCGGCGTAGGCATTCAATAGGGAAATGACGGTTGGCATGTCCGCGCCGCCGATAGGAATCACCAGCAGCACACCGAAGGCCAGTGCGATCACCAGCATGAAGGGATAGAGTTGACGTGCGTCAGGATGAAGGACCAAATATACGGCAATTACAAGAGCAACACCCAGCAACAGGAAGTTGACGAAATTTTGCCCTTTGTATGTGAGCGGCCGCTGTGGGAGGATTTCTTGCAGCTTGCCCGCGGCCATCAGGCTACCCGTGAACGTGAGGGAACCGAGGATCACCTCCATCGACAGCACCGCCATCATGAAGCGAGATATGTCGGGCGTACGCAGATAGAATTCCGCTGTACCGACCAGAGTCACGCAGAGAGCGCCGAAGGCGTGGCTGAGCGCCGTTCGCTGGGGCACGGCAGTCATCTGTACCCGACCCAGCGGGATGCCGATGATCGTTCCGAGCACCAAGGCGACCGCGATCCATTTGTAGTCCACAATCCCGCCATGCAGCAGAGTGCCCGCAATGGCCAGGAGCATTCCCAGTTCTCCGGCCCATACGCCGCGACGCGCGGTAGTGGGAGAGCTCATCCACTTCAAGGAAAGAATGAAGAGAGCGCTCGCGACCAGGTAGATGGCTTCGATGATGTGCTGGCTTCCGGCGAACTCGTTCATGATTTGGACGCTGGACGGCTGGACTTGAACATCTTCAACATGCGATCGGTGATCAGAAACCCGCCGACGATGTTGCTGGTCGCGGCGACCACGGCAATCGTTCCCAGCACTGCGGTGAGAGTGCTCTTATGTTCGCCCACCAGCACGATCGCACCCACGACGGCGATCGCATCCAGAGCGTTGGTGAGAGACATGAGCGGAGTGTGCAGCAGAGGCGAGACGCGTCGGATGACTTCAAATCCGATGAATCCCGCCAGCATGAATATGAAGAGTCCGTTAATCAGAGTTGAACTGCTCATGCGTCCTCCGAAATTTGTTACCCCCGAGGAACAGGTGCGGGCATGCTGAAGAATTCGCGAACGCGCTGATTCACTACATCGCCATTATGCGTAACCAAGGTCTCACGAATAATCTCGTCATCGAGGTTCAGCTGCAGCTTCTGGTCGCGGATCAGATGAAGCAGAAACGAAACGACGTTGCGTGCGTACATCTGGCTGGCATGGTAGGGAACCCCACTGGCTACGTTGATTGCGCCTATGATGGTCACGCCGTGCTGTACGACGGTTTTACCAGCCTGAGTCAGTTCGCAGTTGCCACCTCGTTCTGCGGCCAGATCGAAAATCACAGATCCAGGTGCCATGCCCTTGACCATCTCCTCAGTAACCAGAACCGGGGACTTCTTCCCCGGAATTACCGCGGCCGTAATAACTACGTCGCTCTCTTTGACGACGCGTCCTAACAATTCCCGCTGTTGCTGGTAGAAGTGTTCGTCCTGCGCCCGAGCATACCCGCGCGCGTCCTGCGCGTCTTTTGCTTCGATGGGCAGTTCGATAAAGCGTCCTCCGAGACTTTGCACTTGTTCCTTGGCGGCGGGGCGAAGGTCGTAGGCAGAAGCCACCGCTCCCAATCGTCGCGCGGTCGCGATCGCCTGCAGGCCTGCCACTCCTGCCCCGATGACAAACA
>AR_comb_assmDRAFT_10047759_pt1 | contig 28182 bp, 28 predicted proteins | sample ArasoioldDNA_FD_10543 | JGI IMG/M metagenome (IMG submission 10543) | reverse complement strand
GGCGTGAAACTGATCGTTGGTCTCGGCAATCCCGGAATCGAATATCAGTTCACGCCGCATAACCTGGGGTTTCTGGCGATTGATCACATCGCCGGGGACCTGGGAGTGGAAGTGAGAAACCGGCAGTGCCGGGCGCTGACAGCGCGAACCGTGATCGCCGATCAGATGGTGTTGCTAGCCAAGCCTGAGACGTTCATGAATTTGAGCGGTCTGGCGGTGCGGGAGTTGTTGCGGGAATACGAAGCGAGTCCGGAATCGGACCTGATCGTGATTCAGGACGAACTGGATTTCCCGCTGGGCACGCTCCGGATTCATACGCGGCGCAGTTCGGCGGGGCATAACGGCATCGAGTCGATCATCGGTGCGCTGAACACGCAGGATTTCCTGCGGATTCGGGTCGGGGTGGCGCCGGAGCGGAAAGTTGGAGATGGGGCAGAGTACCTGCTGGCTCCGATGAAGAAGAAAGAGCTGGCGGTGGTGGATGGAATGCTCGACACCGCGGCGGAAGCTGTCAAGGTGATTTTGAAGGATGGTCCGGCGGCGGCGATGAATCGCTTTAACCGGAAAGAGACGGACGAACAAAAAGATTAGCCACAGATTGGCACGGATTCACACGGATTAGAAACAAGTCCTTAAGGGTTATCCGTGAAGATCTGCGAAATCCGTGGCGAAGGTTTGGAGAAACGAATGAATCGTACATATGAGCTGATGTTCATCGTCCGGCCGGATATGACGGACGAGGATCTCGATAAATTGATTTCGACGCTACAATCGGTCGTGCCCTCATCGGGCGGCAGTGTGGTGAAAGTGGAAAAGATGGGAAAGCGGCGCCTGGCGTATACGGTGCGGCGCTTCCATGACGGCATTTACGTACTGATGGTCGTCGAAGGCGGCGGCCCGGTGATCCACGAACTCGAGCGTCGTTTGCGCGTGACTGAGCCGGTCATCAAGTTCCTGACGGTTCGTGTCGACGAGGAACAGAAGCGGCTGGACAAGATCAAGAAGCTGCGCGACGCCAAGAAGAAGGTGAGTGCGCAGCCAGCGGCGGCCGCTCCAGAACCGGCGGCGGTTCCCCCGGCGGAAACTCCGGCAACGGCGTAAAGAAGGGGCTAGGGGTCAGGGATTAGAGTCCGGACCCCTCGTGATGAGCGACGGTTTTGCTAGCCCCAGAACCCTGATCCCTGTCCCCTTTTGCGGGCATTGCAGATTCCGAAGGAGAGTACGAGTTATGGCAGACGAAACGAAAGCACCAGAGCAAGCGGCTTCGAGCGAGAGGCCGCGGAGCGAAGGCGGCAGGCCGGGCGGAGACCGTCCCAGATTCGGCGGTGGCGGACGCGGTCCTGGCGGACCTCCGCGTGAAGGCGGAGCGGGCGGTCGCAAGTTCTTCCGGCGCAAGAAAGTTTGCAAGTTCTGCGTCGAAAAGATCGAAGACATCAATTACAAGGACTACCGGCTGCTCGGGCAGTTCGTGGCAGAGAGCGGCAAGATCGTGCCGCGCCGCCTGACAGGCGTGTGCGCGCCGCACCAGCACCGGCTGTCATCCGCCATCAAGCAGGCGCGCAATATCGCCCTGCTGCCGTTTGCGGGAAGAGCGTCGTAGGCGGCTGGCGCTGATCGCAGATTGTAGATTTCAGATTGTCGACTGAAAAACTTTAGGTTGGCTTTCAATCTGCAATAACAAATCTGCAATCTGAAATCGTGACCGTGGCGGCCGCAGAAATCTGATCGGAACTGGAGTGATCCATGGAAGTCATTCTCAAAGAAGACGTAGCGAAGTTGGGATCGCGCGGCGATGTGGTGAAGGTCGCCGAGGGATATGGACGGAATTTTCTTTTGCCGCGCAAGTTGGCCATTGAGGCCAACGAGGGCAACAAGGCCGTCATCACGCAGATGAAGGCGGCTTCCGTCCGCCGTTCTGCCAAAGAGAAGGCTCAGGCAGAGGAGCTGGCGAAGCAGTTCGACGGCGTGTCGGTGACATTCACGCGCAAATCGGGCGAGCACGATCAGCTGTTCGGATCGGTAACGTCGAGCGATCTGGCTGACGGGTTGACGAAGAAGGGCTTCAACATCGACCGCCGCAAGATCCAACTGCACGAGCCGCTGAAGACGCTGGGCGAGTTCACCGTCCCGGTGAAGCTGCACAAGGACGTGACCGCGCATTTAAAGGTCGTGATCGAGAAGGAACCGTCGACAGAGTAATCCTGCGTAGAGACGTTGCTTGCAACGTCTCTGCTGGCAGCTGAACCCCCAGATCTATGACGGCGCCAACAGAGACCGTAGCAATCTACGGCTCTACGAATGCAATCCTGAATTGCCTCACTTTGAGGGCACTTTCGCTGCCAAACGCCCGGGAGGCAGTGTGTTCCACTGTTCTGTTTCCCCCTAAATCTTTGTCCCAGAGTCATCTAGGTACTCCACAAAAACCCTATACAGCCTATAATTCCTGCTCACGGTTCCGCTGAATCTCCGTCTATTCCTATGCAAGCCCGGAGGACTGGAAAATCCGGGCAAGTAGAGGAAGCGACAAAAAATGCCGGCCGGTGTATGGGCAGTGCCATTTTCGGTTGGCGGACGGGCCCACTCAAGAGAGAGTGAGTTAAGAGAGAGAGTCAGCACGAACCAGGACCCCACGCGGGGTTGCATGGCTGGGCTAGATCGCCAAACCCAAGATCGCCGCATCGACGACACGATGCTGATTCGCGAGGCACAGCGCGGGAACCGCGCCGCCTTCGAGGAACTCGTCCGTCACTACGATCAGGCGGTGCTGCGGCTGGCCCTGCATCTCACCGGAACTGAACACGACGCCCAGGACGTGTATCAGGACGCCTTCCTCAAGGCTTACAAGAACATCGGCAGCTTCCGGTTCGAGTGTTCCTTCTACACATGGATTTACCGGATCGTGACCAACCTGTGTCTCGATCATTTGCGCAAAAAGACCGTGCGCAAAGAAGACGCTCCGGTCGCGAAAGACTCGGACGGCGGCGAGTATGACCTGCTCGATCAGGTGGCGGACGCACGTGCAGGAGCGAATCCGGAGCGCGACTTGATGCGGCGCCAGTTGGGCGCGCGGATCGCAGGAGCACTGGAGAAGTTGACTCCCCGCGAGCGCATGGTGTTCGAGTTGAAGCATTACCACGGGCTGAAACTGAGAACCGTGGGAGAGATTTTGCATACGACGGAGGAGACCGCCAAGAACACCCTCTTCCGGGCCACGCAGAAGTTGCGCGGGGCTTTGGCGGATATGCGGTAGGGGCGGGTAGTCACAGCCGCCTCGGCTGTCCGGCGAGGGCGGAAGCCCAGCCATCAGGATAAACGCTGGTTGAAGGTGAGCTTATGAAGTGTGAATGGGTTCGAGAAAACATGGTGCTTCACGTTTATGGCGAACTGGCCGATGACGCCCGCCACGAACTGGAACAGCACATAGCCCGCTGCGCCGACTGCGCACTGGAACTGAAAGCCGAGCAGAGTTTTCACGCGCTGCTGTCGCACGATCGCGCCGAAGATCCGACGCCGAATCTGCTGACGTCCTCGCGCATGCGACTACAGGAAGCGCTGGAGACGGCGCCGCAGGGCGGCATCATGAGCCGGCTGCCGTTTGATCCAGCAAGCTGGTTGCGGCAGGTGCGATTCTCGCCGGCGCTGGCTTCGGTGATTCTGATCTTTGGATTTGCCGGCGGCATGCTAACAGCGTACAGAGCGATCCCGCACGGCCCTCAGGGACCTATCATTACCGCGCCTGTGGTAGACGCTTCCATCGCCGGCATTGATTCCATTACACCAGTCCCAGGCACCGACCAGGTCAGTATCAAGTACAACACGGTTTCTACTCAGGAGACGCATGGATCACTGAACGATCAGCAGATCCAGCAACTGCTGCTGTACGCCGCGCGTAACAACTACAACTCGGGCGTGCGCGTGGATTCAGTGGATCTTCTGGCGCAGAAGAGTGGAGAGATGCAGGTGCGCGAGGCCCTGATCTACGCCTTGCAGAACGACACCAATCCCGGCGTGCGTCTGAAGTCTCTGGATGCGCTGGGGAATTACGTCAAGACAGATACGAATGTGCGCGATGCCGTGCTACGTGCCCTGGTGAACGATTCCAATTCCGGCCTGCGTATTGAGGCGCTGCGCCTGATCGAGCCCGTGAAGGCTGATGGCAGCGTCCGCGGCGTTCTGATGGCGCTAGCGGCGAAGGATACGAGCACATATATCAAGTCCCAGGCGCGCACCATGCTGGCACAGTTGCCGGAGATTGATTAGGAAGACGGTCTTAAATTATCGGGTCGTAGGTCTTAGACCCAAATCCTTAAGACCTGAAACAGAAGTCGTCTCTAAGAGACGCAGAAATGAGGCGGTTCATTTGAAAAGAGCGTCGCAAGTCGTCGGGTTGGCCGTTGGGCTGGCCCTGCTAGTGTCTATTAGTTTTCTTTCGCAGAGCTGGGGGCAGGAAACCAAAGTCTCCCGCGAAGGCGGATCGTGGGCCCAGGAAGTGACCGGATCGCTGGCTGCAGTGCGGAATTTGCGAGTCAAAGTAGACATGGGCTCGGTAGTAGTACGCGGTGGGCAACAGCAAGGCATCAATTACGTTTTTCATACTCGTTACGGCACTTCTTCGGAGCAGGACGCACGCAGGCAATTCGAGCAGTACAAGGTAAGCGCATACGTAAAGGGTGATACTGCCTGGATCGTCGGAGATTGGCAGGGGGGAAACCATCCCCGGCATTTCTCAGGCGAATTCTCCCTGATGGTTCCACGTGAGATGGCATTAGTAAAGCTGGAGACCGACGGCGGCAACGTGGATGCAACGGGCTTAACCGGGCGCGTGGAAGCGCAAAGCGGCGGTGGCAGCATGCATCTGGACGATATCGGCGGAGGTGTAGCCGCGGAAACGGGTGGTGGGTCGATTGAAGTCGGAACCGTGAGCGGCGAAATGGGACTCCACACAGGCGGCGGTTCCATTGAAGTCCGTAAGGCAAATGGAAAACTGGTTGCCGAAACCGGTGGCGGCAGCGTCGAGATTCAATCCTGCGCGCAGGGAGCGCTGATCGAGACCGGCGGCAGCAGCATTACCGTACGTCATTGCAATGGAACGGTGAAGGCGTCGACGGGCGGGGGCAGCGTGGACCTCAGCGATGTGGGCGGCCCGGCGGAGATTCAAACGGGCGGAGGCAGCATCCACCTGACGTCCGCCAAAGGACACGTGCACGCCGAAACCGGCGGGGGCAGCATCGAGCTTTACGGTGTGCCGTCCGCATCAGCAGAAACAGGCGCCGGCGAAATCACTGTGAAGCTGGTAAATACCGGCGGGGATCGTCTCGATTCCGACTTAGAGACCGGCGCCGGCGACATTACCGTGTACATCGCTTCCGATGTCGCGATTAATGTTCGCGCCAGCGTCGACATGGGCAGCGGACATCGCATCACGTCGGATTTTCAAGACATACATGTCGCCAGCGAAGGTGATCGGTGGGGACCGAAAACCCTGACGGCTGAGGGCAAGCTCAACGGTGGCGGGCCTTGGCTGAAGGTGCATACTTCGACCGGCGATATATGCCTGAAGCGGGCAGGACACTAGTACGGATTGGAGTCGAGGGAAAGCGACCCCTCGTATCTTGTGAATCGGGGAAGTAACATGCGCAGATACTTTGTGTCGAACCTTCTGTGTGTACCGTTGTTGCTTGGCTTTGCGCAGGCCGCGCAGATGTGGTCGGTCGATCAGAGCGCGGGGCAGCCGTGGGTTTTCTCGAGCGAAGATAGCGGCACGAGTTCCTACCTGGGCGTTGACATTGCGGATGTCTCCAAGGAGCGAATGGGCGCCCTGAAGTTGAAGGAGGAAAAGGGCGTCGAAGTCACGATGGTCGACCAGGACGCTCCTGCGGGGAAGTCTGGCATCCAGGAGCACGACGTCATCCTGACGATGAACGGGACGGCGATCGAAAGCGGAGCTCAATTGCGCCGGATGATCCACGAGACGCCTCCAGGGCGAGTGGTTACGCTGGGCCTCAGCCGCGAAGGCCAGCCGTTAACGCTGCAGGTGCAACTCGCCGACAAGCACAAAGAGATGACTTCGTGGCCGAAGCCGGGCGACATGCACGTCAACATTCCTCCGATTCACGTCCCCGATATCGATATCCCCGCGATGAACATGGTGGTGGTGACTTCGTCGGCGCGTAGCGGGTTGATGGTCGAGAACATTACGCCTCAGCTCGGAGACTTCTTCGGGGTGAAGGATGGCAATGGCGTACTGGTGCGGACGGTGGAGAAAGGAAGCCGCGCAGAAAAAGCTGGTTTCCGAGCGGGCGACGTGATCGTCAAGATCAACAACCAGCCAGTTCACGACACCAGCGACTTCTCCCACGCCGTAAAGTCACGCAGTGGCAATTCGGTGACTGTCGGAGTGGTCCGCGACAAGAAAGAACAGACTCTGAATCTGACGCTGCCGGAGCGCAAGGAGTCGAGCGACCTGCTGGACGCAGAAGGCGAGCTGCGATACGAACTCGCGCAATTGCAACCGCAGATGGAACTGGCCGTGGAAACGTCGCGGCAGGCTACCCAGCAGCTCAAGGGCGAATTATGCAAGCACCAGCAGGAGCTTCGCAGGCAGACTGAGAAGCAGAAGAAACAGCTCGAGAAAAGCATGCAAGAGCTTCGGCGCGAACTGATGCGTCTCCGAGAAGACTGGCTCTAGAGTTCACACGGCAAGGACAAGGAAGCACGGGAAGGAGACCCTTCGCGGAGCTTCGTGGGTGATGCATTCGGACTCATATGCCGGTTGCGGCGTCTTGGCCCGGGATGGTGATGATGCAGACCCGATTTCTTCCGGCTTGCTTTGCCAGGTAGAGTCCACTATCCGCTGCCCGAACTAATTCGTCGCGATTCTGGCCATGTAGAGGGAAGGCAGCAACACCTGCGCTGATTGTGATGGCTCGAGGCACGCCCGGGAACTGCCACTTCTCCACCATCTTCCGGAGCTTCTCGGCCACCCCAAAAGCCTGTTCGGCATTGGTTTGGGTCAGGAGAAGCGCAAATTCTTCGCCGCCATAGCGGCATACCACATCAGTCTTGCGCAGTTGCTGGTGAAAAATCGAAGAAACCTGGCGCAGCACTTCGTCCCCCAGCAGGTGCCCGAACTCGTCATTGAGTAGCTTGAACTGATCGATGTCGGCCATGATCACGGACATGGCGGCGCCGTAGCGGCGCGCTCTCTCAACCTCTTCCATGATGCGAAGTTCAAAAAAGCGCCGGTTGAAGATGCCGGTCAGGCCATCGAGGTATGCGAGTTGTTTCACCCGCTCGACGTAATGAGCATTCTGGATGGAATTCGCGCAAATGTCGGCCACGGATTCGAGCGACTGCAATTCACTTTCACGGAAGGCGTTCCCCTTGGAGCTGTGCAACGTGAGGACGCCCAGCGTATGGCCAAAGGAAATCAGCGGGATGCTCATGCGGGAAGCGGCTTCTCTAAACAGCCGGAAAGACTCGGGAGCGCTGCTCAGGTCCTTCTCGATAACGGTACCGCTGCTGTCCATAACTTCGGACCACGGGTGCTTTGTGGCCGGAAAACGGCCGCCGGGCGGGAAGCAGGGTGTGAGCTCGCCGTGAAAAGCCCGCATGACCAGATCGTCTTCCTCACGCAGCAGAAGTGAAACCTGAGAAACTTGAAAAGCGTGCTGGATGACTGAACATACGCGAGTCAGCAGGTCTTCAAGCTCCATGACGGCAGTGCTTTGCTGCGCGATGACGTTGATGGCTTCGAGCTGCCTGGCTCGCTGGCGCTCCAGTGAGTACAATCGTGCGTTTTCCAACGCGATGGAAGCCTGGGTGGAGAAAAGGGTGAGGAGCTCGATGGTCTCGTGGTCGAAGTAGTTGAGTTGATCGCTCTGGCAGTCGAGCACTCCCACAACTTCGTCGCGCACCATCAGGGGAATTGCCAGCTCGGAGCGGGTCGCGTGTGCCGCACATATGTAGCGCGGGTCCTGACTCACGTCGGGAGCATAGACGGGTTGCTTCTTCGAGACTGACGCACCGGTGATTCCCTGGTTGGCTGCCAGGAGAATCGTGTCCTTGCCTTCATCCCAGCCGATTTGTGAGCGTACAAACAACTGCTGCGTCTCCCGCTTCAACAGGAGAATCGCCACATTTCGCAAGTGGAAATAATCGTGCGCAATGGCGAGGATTCTCTTCAGAACCTCATCCAGATCAAAGGTCGAGAGGACAGCCTGGCCTGCGTCGAACAGGGCCGCGATTTTCGGCATTTCAAACGGATTGTATCTTCGCTGGAGGTGACAACCGAGGTTCCGAAAGTAACGGCCAATCCCAAATCAGCGCCATTTTCTGGCGGTTCGGATCAATCCGTAGGCCACCAGGCAGAACCAAAAGTCGAGCAGTATGCCCAAGTCCATATGAAAAGGGTGATGTCGCGCGGCAGGCGGAAGCGAAGGCAACAAGAGGAAGTACACGACGTTGCCAAGAACAATCGCAACCAGCGCTTGGACAAGATTGACGAGCACTGAAGGTTTAGACACCCGTACGCTCCCTCTGGTTTCCCGAAAAAAATCCGGAATCAGAAGCGGGGGCGCTCGGAATGGATTCGCGGAAAGGCAGATGCAATTCGCTCCTGCTACCATTCCTGCTGGAGCTTTCGTCTTGGCGTACTCAAGGCGGGCTTTCCACGAATTCCGCGCATGCTCGAACTTTCCACCCCGGTTCAATACGTCAAAGGCGTAGGACCGCGTATCGCCGAGATCCTGGCTGCCAAGGGAATTCATACTGTCGGCGACCTGCTCCATTATCTTCCTTTTCGTTATGAGGACCGGCTGAACCCGCGCGGGATCTCGGAATTGCGCGCCGGGGAGATGGCCAGCGTGATCGGAGAAGTGCGCAATTCCGGACTGTTCCGCACCCGCAGGACGCCGATCTTCCAGCTCACGGTGGGGCAGGGCCGGGCCCGTCTGCGCTGCCTCTGGTTCAATGCGACCTACCTTCAAGACAAATTCAAGCCGGGGCAGATGATTGCTCTCTACGGGAAGGTCGAAGAAGATCAGCGAACGCGTGAACTGCAGATCATTCAGCCGCAGTTTGAGCTGCTAGGGGATTCAACCGAGCCCGGCTCGAGCGATGCGGAGAAGAAAGCTGCGGAATCGCTGGAGATCGGCCGCATCGTTCCAATTTACGAGGCGGCTGGCCCAGTCACTTCGAAGTGGTTCCGGAAGATTATCCGCACAGCGCTCGATAATCTGATACCCGACCTTCCCGACCCGATCCCCGCAGCCGTGCGCTCGCATATGGGCCTGGTCTCGCCGAGGGCGGCGATCTGGAACGTGCATTGGCCGGAGCCCGGCGAGAGCTTCGCCGATCTGCAATCTTCTCGAACTCCGTCGCACCTCCGGATGATCTTTGACGAGCTATTCTTTGTCGAGCTGGGACTGGAGCTGAAGCGGCAGCAACTAAAAGCGCAGACAGGGATCGCTTTCAAACTCGATGACCGGGTGCGCTCGGCCATCAAGAAGATTCTTCCTTTTCATCCCACCGCCGCCCAGAAACGGGTGCTGAAAGAGATCGCCGCCGACATGGAAAAGCCTTGTCCCATGCGGCGTCTGCTGCAGGGAGAGGTCGGGTCGGGCAAAACGATCGTAAGCTTCGAGGCAGCGATCATCGCCATTGAGAACGGATTTCAGGTGGCGTTGATGGCGCCCACCGAGATTCTGGCGCAGCAGCATTACTTCTCTGCGCGCAGAATCCTGGAGAATGCCGGTTACCGTATCGTGTTGCTGACTGGTTCGCTCGAGAATGATCGCAAACGCGAAATCCGGCGGCACATCGCGCAAGGCAACGCGCAGCTGGTAATCGGAACGCACGCTCTGCTACAGGAAAAAGTCGAGTTCGCCAAGCTCGGATTGGTAATCGTCGATGAGCAACACCGCTTCGGAGTGATGCAGCGGCTTACGCTGATGAAGAAATCGGGAGAAAGCGGCGAAGAGGATCATGTGGGGGCGGCCGCGATCGGCCGGCCGGCCGAGCAAAGATCGGCGGCTGCACCGGCGACCGGGGAACCCGACGTCCTTGTGATGACCGCGACTCCCATACCTCGCACGCTTGCACTGACGTTGTATGGCGACCTCGATCTCAGCGTTCTCGATCAACTCCCGCCCGGGCGCACGCCGATTATCACCAAGCAGGTCACGGATGATCAATCGCCGAAGGTATGGGACTTTGTGCGCAAACAGGTGGCCGCCGGGCATCAGTCCTACATCGTGTATCCCGTGATTGCGGAGAATGAGGAGAGCGAACTGAAGGCTGCAATCAAGATGTATCGGGAACTCAGCAGCGACGTGTTTGCCGATCTGAAAGTAGGGTTGCTCCACGGGCGTCTCGATGCCGAATTGAAGGATCAGGTCATGCGCATGTTCCAAAGGGGCGAACTGCACGTTTTGGTCGCAACGACGGTGATCGAGGTGGGCGTCGACGTCCCCAATGCGAGTGTCATGGTGATCGAGCACGCCGAGCGATTCGGGCTGGCGCAGCTTCATCAGTTGCGCGGACGCATCGGGCGCGGCGCCGCTAAATCGTATTGTGTGCTGATGACCGGGGGCAAAGTCACAGAAGAAGGCCAGCGCAGGCTCCAGGCGATGGTCGACACGAATGACGGGTTTAAGATCGCCGAACTCGATCTGGAATTGCGCGGTCCCGGAGAATTCTTCGGCACGCGTCAGGCCGGCATACCGGATTTCCGGGTCGCGAACATCATCCGCGACGCCCAATTGCTCGAGGCCGCAAAACGAGAAGCGGCAGCTGTGCTCGCCGGCCCCAACTCAGAAATATCCTCGGGGGAGATCAGTCGCGCTCTCGTGGAAATGCGTGCCCGCTGGCAGCACACATATGGGCTCGTCGAGGTCGGATGACGGCTGGGAGTACTCTCTGTTGTTACCAAAGTCTTTTGTCCGTGACGACGATCACGGAAATGGGAACCCAATTAAGCTTAAGTTGCCGAAGAGGTTCCATGATAACTGAATGTGAAAGACTCGCGAAATGTCCATTCTTCACCGGTCATATGTCGAACATGCCAGGGGTCGCCGATCTCATGAAGAGCACTTATTGCCTGGGCGACAAGAGGCGCTGTGCCCGGTATCAACTGGCCTCCGCTGGTGTTCAAGTACCGATTGATCTCCTTCCTAACGACAGTGCCCGAGCCCGAGAGCTTCTAAGCAGTCGCTAGGTATCAAGTAACGTTCAGGCTGAGCCGTCAGTAGGTATACCGGCTGAGCGAAGTTGTCCGAGTTCGCACCCTCCTTAATCCGTCGATAGATCTTCCTCAGAACTTCTGAGACCATAATTCCTGGAACTTTTTGCCGGCTTCCTGTGAATACAAAGTGAGGCTGCACCGTCAGACCGGGAGTGGATCAACTTCTCGTGGATAATTTTGAAAACTGTTCGGATGCCGTCCTGCTGAGGCGCGCGTTCGCCGGGGAAGAAGCGGCCTTTCTCGCGCTTTACGAAAAGCTCAAGGATGGCATTTTCCGTTACGCCTTCTATATGACGAATTCCAGGACGGCTGCCGAAGAGGTCACGCAGGAAGTCTTCATTTTGTTGCTGAAGGACGGCGGGAACTATCGGGAGGATCGCGGAGATGTCGGCGCTTTTGCCTTCGGCATCGCACGCAATTTTGTGCGGCGGATCGAACGCCGGGAGCGCGCCTATGAGCCTCTTCCTGCGGATGACGCTCTGGGCAGGCTTTCCAGCGATCTTATGTCGGAGGCGGAATCGTTGGCCAGCCGAATGGTGCGAAACGAGGTAGTGGATCGAGTGCAGGCCGCGATTGCGACGCTTCCTGGTCATTATCGCCAGGCGGTTGTGCTGTGTGATCTTTGCGAGTTCTCTTATGAGGACGCGGCGACGCGCCTGCGATGCGCGGTGGGAACAATCCGCTCGCGCCTGAATCGCGCCCATAGTCTGCTGGCGCAGAAATTGAAGCCGTTCAGAAGTCGCCAGGCTGACATCGAAGCCGCCGGACCCGAGGGATGTTTGATATGACTTGTGAGGAACTTCGTTCGTATTTCGAGGACCATCTGCGCGATGCGGAGGTTCGATCCAGCCATGGCACTGTTGCCGAGCACGTCGCTACCTGCACCGACTGCCGCCATTTTGTGGAAGAGCAGCGGGAACTTGGGAAAAAATTGAGGTTGGTGCGGGAATCGGCCCCATTGCTATCTGAGTCGGTCGATGCGTCAGTAGTTCTCCATTATCGCCAGTACCTGGCGGAGAAGCGAGAGCATTTCGGCGCGACGGGCGTTTACCGATTTCACCCCGGCTCAGCGTGGGCGTGGACTGCTATCGCCGCAGCGGTGCTCGTGGGAGTGTCGTTTTGGCTGTTCTCCGCGAGGAAGACGGTTACGAATACTCAGGCACAAACGGCACGTCGGGACGCCGCAGTTCCGATCGCTCCGGTCGTGGCTCAGAATCCAGCCGTACCTGTTGTGAAGACTGCCAGGCATCGTCCTGCCGCGCCCTCACTTCCCTCTCAAGGCCGCTCGGAGCAGCGTCCAGCGGGCACTTCGGTCCGCGCAGCAAGATCCTTGCCCGATGGGTTCCGCAGCTTGATGTATTGCGACGCACTGAGTTGCCCCGAGGACATGGACGTGATCCGCGTGCAACTGCCATCTGCCGCCATGCCCAGGCAAGCATCCGGCTTCATTCAGCCGGTTCGCTCGATCACGGCAGACGTGTTGGTAGGACCTGACGGCATCGCTCGGGGGATTCGTTTCGAAGAAATTGAGTTCTGAAGTGACAGTGAGATTTCCGGAGGAAACATAACATGTATTGGAAGATAAATGTTCTAGCGTTAATGTTGGCCGGCGCTCTAGTGGGAAGCGCGGCCGCCCAAGGATCACCGGAATCGGGCCTGATGCTGAGTGGCGGAGTCGGTGGCGCTGCTCTGCAGACCAGAACCGGTATGGTGACGATGCGAATCGACACCATGGATGCCGCCCCGGTGAAAGGCGCCCCGTTCTGCGCCACGGTCGTGACGGAACATACCCAGTCGCTCGCAGACGGCAACCGTATCCACACAAGCGACAGCTCTATGTTGTGCCGAGACAGCGAGGGGCGCGTCCGTAGGGAGGCTGGGCTGAACCTTCTGGAGGCCGGTCAGCAGACCTCGGCGCCCAAGTTGATCACGATCGTTGATCCGGTCGCTGGCATCCGTTATCTCCTCGACACTGAGAACAAGATCGCGCAAAAAATGCCTCTCCTGCCCGAAGGCGGTTTCACCACGGCCGCGGTGCCAGGACCGGCCCATGCTCCTGACAAACAAGTGATGATCTACCAACGAACGGGAGGACCGGGGTCTGACGTCATGTTTAACGATGTCCTGGTCAAGAAAGTCGGTCCAGATTCAGGAGAGAAGGCGCCGAATAGCGAGAATCTGGGTGACCAAACCATCGATGGCATCCACGTCACGGGCACACGAATGACACACACCATTCCTGCCGGAAAGATGGGGAATGAAAAACCGATCACGGTTACCTCGGAACGGTGGTACTCCCCCGAACTGAAGGCGACCATCACGACCAAGCACGATGATCCGTGGGCCGGTGAGTTGAAGACCGAACTCAAAAACGTAAGTGCGTCCGAGCCGGATGCGTCTCTGTTCGCTGTTCCCGCTGATTACAAGGTGGTAGACGATAAGGACGGGCCAATCCGGATCAAGCTGCACGCACCGACTCCTCCGCCGCAGTAGAGAGTGGAACCGAATTCAGTTGGGTCGAGCGCCGGTAAGCTGGGCTATTGGCATCCGCTCACCGGCGCTTTCCGTCGTGGACGGACCTGAACTGATAAAATCAAAAGGTGGCCGGTACTTCCCAACTCATTCAAATTGAGATTTCCCCTCCACCGCGGGTACCCAAGCCGGCATGGCTGCGGGCGAAAGCTCCCGTGGGAGATAACTTCCACAATCTGAAGAAGCTCGCCCGAGGACTCGGGTTGCACACGGTCTGCGAGTCGGCGCAATGTCCCAACATCGGCGAATGCTGGAACCATAAGACCGCGACATTCATGCTGCTGGGTGACATCTGCACTCGGCGCTGCGGATTTTGCGCGGTGCCGAAGGGACGTCCCGAGCCGATCGATTGGGAAGAACCGCGACGGGTCGCGGAGGCGGTCGCCACTCTCGGGCTGAAGCATGCGGTTGTCACCAGCGTAAACCGGGACGACGATAATATCGGCAGCGCCCGGGTTTTCGCAGAGACGATCCGCGCAATCCGCGAGCTGACACCGGATTGCAGGATTGAAGTTCTGATTCCCGATTTTCAGGGGCTGGAAGAATCGCTGCGCATCGTGCTCGATGCCGAGCCGGACGTCCTGAACCACAATACTGAAACGGTGCCGCGGCTATACCGCGCTGTCCGGTCAGGTGCGCGTTATGAACGCACGCTGACCCTGCTGGAAAATGCCAAGAAATTCTCGCTCGGCATGGTAACCAAGAGCGGGGTAATGGTCGGCCTGGGCGAATCGAGCGAAGAACTAGTCGAAGTATTCAGGGATCTCGGGACGCGGGGCGTCGATATCCTAACCATCGGCCAATATCTGCGCCCTTCGAAAGATCACCTTCCAATAGCGCGCTTCTATCCACCCGACGAGTTTGTTTACCTGCGGAACGAAGCTCTCCGCTTCGGGTTCCGCCATGTTGAGTCTGGACCCATGGTGCGTTCCAGCTATCACGCACACGAGCAAGCGGACGCTACTGCGTCGCCGCGGGAGGTGTCGTAAGTTGCGCTGGACGGGCTCTCCCGCCCACGTAGTTTTCCTCACGATCACGACTTCCAGGGTTAGTACCTCCATCGAACAACTCGGCAATGCGGGAGCGTCAGCATGCTGACCACCCTCCTCCTGGTGATCTTGGGTTTCGTCGCAGGCCTGCTCGGGGCTCTGACGGGCATCGGGGGTGGGGTTCTGCTCACACCGATTCTAGCCCTTCATTTTGGCATCCCAATCCGTCAAGCCATCGGTACCAGCCTGGTCGCGGTCATCACCACCTCGGCGGCCAGTTCTTCGGTTCACCTGCAGAGGCACACAACGGATATCCGTCTGGGTATGACGCTTGAACTGGCGACCGCCCTGGGTGCTGCAGTCATGGCGTACCTCGTGGGGTATTTCAATCGTAACGCCCTGGAAGGGCTATTCGCCGCGTTTCTCCTTTATAGCTCGATCATGATTTTGAGCAAGGGCGGCAATGCCAAGCTAGACGAAGGGTCAACTGCTGCGCTGAATGGCGAGGTCGTCATTCCTCCGTATGAGCCTCAGCGATACCCGCTCGGACTCGGTGCCTCTTTAATTGCCGGCGCTCTTTCGGGCCTGTTGGGCATCGGTGGCGGACCCATCAAGGTTCCCGTCATGTTCATCTTCATGAATGTGCCGCTCATGGTTGCCACCGCGACTTCGAACTTCATGATCGGCGTGACCGCGGCCGCCAGCGCGATCGTCTACTATCGCCGCGGCGACATTCAGGCACAAATCGCGGCGCCACTCGCAGTGGGAGTATTCTTAGGATCTCTGCTCGGCGCGCGTCTCGCTCCTCGCATTCACACCAGGATCGTCATCTACTTGCTGGTGGGCGTCATGTTGTATCTTGCGGGACACTTAGCCTTCCATCTCTTGCGGGGGGTGCTGTGAGCCAACTGCGGGAGCCTGCATTCGATCGCATTGTGGCGCTAGTACTGCGCACCGGTGCCTTCGGTTGCTTCTTCATCATGCTTGCCGGCCTGATCGCGGGCTTGTTCACGAACGGACCCATCCCTCTCGACATCGAACGGGCTGGCGTGCTGCTCATGCTTGCGACACCAGCTGTGCGGGTGATCGTTGCCTGCTTTCTCTTCTTCCGGGAAAAGGACTACAAGTACGGTTACATCTCGCTGGGAGTGTTCGTTATCCTGATGCTGGGAGCGGTGTTCGGAATCGGAGAGCACTAATCGCGCTGCGGATCAGAACACATGCAGCTTGATGCTGAGATACTTCTTGGGATTCTCACGGATTGACCTCACCAGGCTCCGCGTCTCAACCAACATCTCGTTCGCGTTGTTGTAGAGCGTGTCGTCTTTAAGAATCTTGCCGACGGTGCCTTGTCCCGCTTCCAATTGCGTTGTCAGCTCTGACAATTTCGTGAGGGTGGTGTCCAGCTTCTTAGCGAGTTCTTCATCCTTCGACAACTTCCCGAACGTTCCCTTGCCGGCGTTGATGTCATCCGTAATCTTCTTGAGATTCGCGATCGTGTCGTTCGCGTTGTTATAGAGAGACGGGTCTTTCAGGAACTTTCCGGCCGTACCTTTTCCCTGCTGCATTTCGTCCACGATGCCATTCATCTTGTCGAGGGTGGCGATGAACTTGTCGTAAGCATCATTGCGGCTGATCAGGCGGCCGAGGCTGCCCTCGCCGTTGCCAATCTGCTCCACGATCTTCTGGAAATCCGCCACGGTCAGGGAAAAGCGGTTGTAGAGAGTCGGATCGTAGATCAATTTTCCCAGCGATCCCTTGCCGCTTTCGGCGAATGCCAGGATGCGATCGGCGCGCTTGAGCAGCGCGTCCATATTCTGCAGGGTACTCTGGCTGGCGCGTACCACCTGGTTGAAATCGGGATGCACCTGCGTGGGGAGGGTGTCTCCATCCTGCATCAGCGGACCTAAGGCCTGAGAACTCTCGATATCCAGAAAAGTTTCGCCCAGAACTCCAGCCGTTTCGAGAGAAGCCTGGGAGTCTCGCCGCAGCGAGTCATGGTATTTGGTACTGATCTTCATCGTCACTTCGACGGGAGTAAGCTGTTTGTCCCTGGAGGTCACGATGCTGATCTTGGTAACGTTTCCAATATCAACCCCGTTCAATCGCACCGGCGCTCCAATGCGCAAGCCCTCTGCATTGTCGAAGTAGGCCTTGACCACGATCCGCGGGGTGAACAGGCCTGAAGTCCCGGACATGAGAAACAGTAGAAATCCGAGGGTCAGGCTGGCGGCGATGACCGTGATCCCAACGCGCAGTTCCGACCACCTGAGCTGCTTCTGGCTAGGCAAATGATTTCCTCATAACGCCAGTTAGGGTGGGATGCAAAGGCTGCCACAACCGCTCAAATTGTCGGTTTTCCTCGCCGCACGCCCACCGCAGCATCATAACAAAATCGTCGCGCCCTTCAGGCTGCTTTCGCGCGTAGTGCAGGCATGACGAATAGAGCAAGTACATAGGCAGACGCTCCGCAGGCCAAAGTCACCGTGAGCCCAAATTGGATGGCGATTACCATTGCCAACACCGAACCCAGGACGCTGGCGGCGGCATTCATCGCCCATGCCCACTCGACGGCATTCGCGGCTTGCCCGGCTTCCGTTGGAAAGTCAGGCGCTGGAGCGGCCGCAAGAGCGCGCAAGCCCGTAGGAAATGGCATCCCCATTAGGAATCCCAGAGGGATCAGAAGAATCCCACTGATGAGCAATCGATAGCCGAAGTCCAAACCGACCCATGCGGCCAACCTGTCGGGCAGGAAGAATACATAAAACGCCAGGATCGCCAGGACGAGCAGAAGGGGAATCCATCCCATCTGCGACCGCGGCAGCCAGCGGCGAGAGAAAAGGCTCCCTGCGCCGCTTGAAATCATCAGCAGAAAAATTACTACGGTTAATGCATAGGTCGGATGCCCCAGGAACAGCACGAAGCGCTGTATGAAAGCGATCTCAACCAGGATGTATCCGAGTCCTACCGCGATGAAATAAAGCAACGGAAAAGGTGACTGCCGGACTTGGCCGGCTCCGCGCAGAACCAGTGGCAGAATCAGAAACGCCAGCACGGCGGCCACCGAGATCACAAGCACGAGAAACAGAACCAGAACGCCCAGGTTGACCTTCCAGTCGATGCCGTGGCGCAGGCTTGCATTGCCGAGGATTTGACCAGGCTTCAGCGTGAAGAAGAAGAACGGAGCATTGTCGCTGACCGGCGATACGTTATAGGCATATCCACGTGCAAAAGCGTGAGGATCGTTACTGGCGATCAACTCAGAAAACGGATTCTGCCCCGGATTGGTTGGCAGATAAATCGGGTCAAGTTCGGAATAACGCTCGCAGTGCTCAGCCACCGCGTCTTCTTCCGCTGAGGTGAAGGGCGTCTTCTTCGCGAGCACTACGACGGGAATGCCGTCTTCATCGAGCGATCCCAGCGATGCGACGATGAAATTGCGGGCCGGATCAGCGACTCCGAGACGGTGCAGCGCCTGCATGGCGACGGCGACCACGCGCAACGCTTCGCGCGGCTCATGGAATTCCCAGCGCGTAATGGCGATCATCCCGTCCGGCTTGAGATGGTTGAAATATTCGCGGAACGCCTCCTCCGTGTACAGGTTGTTCTCGCTGAGAGCGAATGCTCCGGCAGCGGTCGATGCCCAGGTATCGACCAGGGTCATTTGCACGACATCAAAGTGCTCCGGGCTGGCGCGCAGAAACGAGCGCCCATCGGTGACCTGTATGTGCACATCCGGGCGGTCATAGAGATGCTGGGAATAGTCAGCATAGCGGTCGCGCATGATCGTCGTGGCGATGATGGGATTGATCTCGATCCCGGTGACGCTGGCACTTCCGTTTGCCACAGCACGGAGCACATCCACACCTCCTCCCGGACCAATGATCGCGAAGTCTCCGTGGGGGCGCAGAACGTTGGCCAAAGCGGGAGGAGCGGCCATCAAATTCTTTTCCCAATCCGTATCGTGCCATTGCTTCACATCGGCGTTCATGATGTAAGTCGAGGCATCGGCGTCAATGACGATGGCCTTGGCCTGCCCCTGGCGGTCCACCTCGACCCGCGAGAGCGCATTCCAGCGCGCGAACTCGACCCATGCCGGATCGCGAAACATCCCTTTGGCGTAGACCACATCGATCAGGCGTCCCGAGTAATTCGCGCCGGTCAGCGCTACCAAGGCGAGACACAGGAGCGCGGCGTTTCTTCGGGACGAACGGGATTCGGCCCAGACCATGGAGGCCGCGGTGAGTGCGATTCCAGCCACGAGAATCGCATTTGGACCACCCAGCCAGTTCAACAGCGGCACGATCGCCAGACACGCCAGCGCTCCTCCGCAGAGATCAGCACCATAGAGTCGCGGAATGCGGATAGTCTCACGGGCGAAGACCACGGAGAAGAGCAGCCCAGTGAGGAAGAACGGCACAGCCGCGGCAAGATACAGCACCGTCAAATGAAGGAAATTCTTCCAGGAGACGTTAAGAGCGACGGGCACGTGGAGAACGATCTCCAGAACGACAACGATCAGGGCTGCGTTCGCCATGCAAAGCCGTGATGCCAGGGTGCGGGTTGCAACCTGCGCCAGCCGGCTCTTCACCAGATACGCGAAAACTCCTCCAGCGCCCAGGCCCAAGAGTGCAATCGAGATCGCAAGAAAAGCGAAATGATAAAAGAGGACGACGGAAAATAGGCGGGTCAGAGCCAGTTCCAGCAGCAGCGCCGCGAAACTCGTCAGCGCAAGTCCTGCCAGCAGTGTTCTTTCGGGGATCTCAACCTCGGTTGCCGCGGGCGTAAGAACGGGAGCGGTGACAGACATAAAGGGAACGAAGGCGACAGTCTAGCAGATAGCCGGGCCCTCACAGGTTCACGGCTGCCGGCGGCGCCTTCGGGCCTTGAATTTCGTTTTTTGGAACCGTTTGTATTCAACGCAAAAGAGAGGAATCGTTCCCGGCGGCAAATTCGCGGCCGTTGCGAAATCCCACGCTGCTCTTCAGCCCACACATCCGGGAATTCACAGAAGCTTAATTCTATAGTCACGGACGCGTAACAGTCGCTGGATACCTCTCTCCCCAATCTGCCCTGGCCTCAGAAGGAGACAGATGTTCGGCGATTGTGGCGGTGTTGGGTTCCTCCGGCGGAGATGGGAGAAGTGGGGGCTGTTTCTGGGCTCAAAAAGTTGGTTGACTCTTAATATTAGGTAGAGTTATATACTAATATATATAGTGGTATACTACGTTGGTTATGGCTATTAATATCAAGAGCGTAGAGACTGAACGGTTGGCGAGAGAGATCGCATCCAAAACCGGCGAGTCTTTGACCGGTGCAATTCAAAAGGCATTAGAAGAGCGGCTTGAACGAATCAGCCAGCAGCGCCGAAGTCAGATCCTTTCGAGTCAATTGGAGGACATCCTTCGCCGAGTGGACGCGCTACCCATTGTGGACTCGCGTACTGCAGACGAGATCCTGGGCTATGACGAGCACGGACTTCCGCGCTGAAAAAAAATGGTCATCGACACATCCGCTTTCGCAGCGATTTTCTTTGCTGAACCTGAGCGCAAGACATTCCTCGAGGCAATTATCGGCTCAGGAAGTCGTCTGGCATCCGCTGCGTGCGTTTTCGAAACCGGAATTGTTCTCGAAAGCCGGCAAGGTGAGGCGGCCGGACGCGAATTCGATCTCTTCCTCGTCCGCGCGAACTTTCAAATTGTGCCGGTAGACGCTGAGCAGGCCGATATTGCTCGCTCGGCGTGGCGTAAATATGGGAAGGGGCGACACCCAGCGGCACTCAATTTCGGTGACTGTTTTTCGTACGCCCTCGCCAAGGTCTATGGCGAACCGCTGTTGGCCAAGGGATCGGATTTCGGCCTCACTGACATCGCGCTGCACAAGTGAAGGACTGAGGGTCGCGGTTCTTTACTTCGGATACCACTCCAGCAGCCGTACCTCAATCCCCGTCCCTTCCAGCGCTTTCTGAAAGACCGTCAGATCCGATCCGCGATAGTGGTAGGGGATCACGATCTTCGGATGGAAGGCCTTGACCGCGTCGGCCGCTTCTTCGGGCGGCATCGTATACGGCAGATTCATGCAGACAAACGCGACGTCGATATTCTTTAGCGCGCGCATTTCCGGGACGCCTTCTGTGTCTCCGGAAAAATAGAATCGCTTCCCGCCGTAAGTGAGAACGTAGCCGTTGCCGCGCCTTTTATCGTGAAAAAGCTTTCCGGGAGCGGGGCCGCGCTTGATGTTGTAAGCGGGGATGGCCTCAATGGTCCAGCCTTGCCAGGTTTTGGTTTCGCCATTCGCGATAGGCTTCGCGGTGGTGACAGTCTGCACCACCGCCGGCGGAGCGAAGATCTCGGTGCCGGACTTGCTCGCATCCTTGATCGAATCGGGATCCATGTGGTCCCCGTGAATGTCGGTGATCAGGATGAGGTCCGCCTTGGTCAGGCCGGAGAACTTCACAGGCTTGGCAGGATCCAGGTAGATGGTCTTGCCACCCGCTTCGATCAGCGTGCTGGCATGGTTGAGCGGAGTGATCTTGACCGGACCGGCAGAGGTGGAGAAGCTCTGTGGCTCAGCGGCTGCATGCGCCAACGCGACCATCCCAAGGGACGAAACCAGAGCACAGCAGGCTGTAAACAGGAGTACTTTCATTTGAACCTCGCGTCGAATGGGAAATTGCTTTACACACTATACCGAACCTGGATTCTGCTTTTCCGCGATCACACTGACTACTTCTGATCAGTCAGAATTCCATCGCGGAAGTAAAACACAGTCGGGAGGCAGGTTGGAAAATGGCAACATCTCGACCTTCACAGGCGGTGAAGGCCACCACCACAAGGCCGCCGCCAGGCAAACCAGGATGACAACGAGCGTCCACTTCCAGCCGGATCGTTTCATCCCATGACTGCGAACAGGAGTCCGAGCATGGCGAAGGCCGCATCGGCGATTAACGCAAACACCAGGGCGATGGCGAAGCGGTCACCGCCTCTCAGTCTGTCGCGCGGAATAAGGGATCGCTTGCACACGATCGTATGCGCCCAGTCATCACCGTGGCGCTGCTGCCGGATGTCATCTTTCATAGCCGAGTAGCCGATGATTCCGAAGAACATTGCATCCACGAAATAACCGAGTTCCCGGATCAACGCACTCTTGAACTTGCAAGGCGAACCGTCTTCCTGCACCACCACCATGGAAAGAGCAATCTTACCCACCGTGCTTCCATGCACCGAGGTGAAGACCACTTGGTAGGCGAAGCTTCCAAGGAGTGCCAAGACGAAGCCCATGACTCCGGTGTGCTGCAGCCGGGCCATCGCGACGGGAGAAGCATGTCCTCCCGAGGCAATGACCAGCATGATGACGAACAGAATTCCCGAGAGAAAACTTACGACGTAATGGACGAGCAAATCGATAATGCGAGCGCCGACCCGCGGCCAGAAGGTCACGCCCTGCAGTTGGCTCTGCTCCGGGGCATAGCCGCCAAATGTCGGTACGGTTGGAGCAAAAAGAGTGGGCTGGTCCGGCGCGGACATAGCTCACCTCCGATCAAGGCTTTGATGTGGCACTCTTTGTTACGCCGATGGGGGAAGGGACGGCGCGACTCAACGATGGATCGGAATCATACACTGAAACTGTAAAGCTGCAAAAGGAATCGCGGATCGGATCCACGTTCGAAAGCTCGATTATTGGACGCTCGACACCGTCTGCATGGACAGCCGGGACTCAAAGAATTCTTCCACGCGCCGCAGAACTTCCGTAGCGCTTTTTGATTCGTAGATCGCTTTTCGCAGGCCTGCGCCGCCGGGGACTCCGTGGGTGAACCAGGAGGCGAACTGTTTCATCTTGCCGACCGCATCCGGCAGTTCCTCTTCGATCAGCATCTGAAAGTAGGTGCGGATCATGTGGTAGCGGTCCGCCTCGGAAGGCTCGTCGTAGAGCTTCGTGTAGCCCCGGACGCCCTCGTCCGGCGCGGCCGAAGGCCACGCCGATTCTTGACTCGAGAATATGCCGCCGCCGGCGACCGTCGAGCCCCGCACGACCGGGCGGGCGAATGCGTCCGCCCCTACACGGGCCGTGACGATTGCGGCACAATATTGTTCAATCTGGCGGAAGATCCACGGATTCGAGGGGGCCATCCGGCCGATCATGACTGCGTCGCAGGCAGTTTGCGTGACCATCGCGCAGGCATCTTCGGGCGTGCGGATGTCCCCGTTGCCGATGACGGGAATCTTCACGGCATCTTTGACGGCGGCGATCCATTCCCAACGGGCGTTTCCGCTATAACCCATCTCGCGGGTACGTGCATGCAGCGCAACCGCCGCCAGTCCGCAATTTTCAGCCATGCGAGCGAGTTCGACGCAGACAATTTCTTCGTCGTTCCACCCGGCGCGGAACTTCACGGTGAAGGGGATCTTCACCGCGGCGCGGACGGCCTCGAATATCTTTCCGATTGCGGGCAGATCGCGAAGCAAGCCGGAGCCTCCATTGCACTTCACGACTTTCTTTGCGGGGCAGCCAAGGTTGAGGTCGACCAGATCAAAGCCCAGGCCCTCGACCATCCGTGCAGCTTCGGCCATGACGTTGGGATCGCTGCCGAAAAGCTGCGCCGAGATGGGATGCTCGTCTTCATAGAAGTGAAGATAGCGCTTGGCTTTCTGGTCTTTCTTGCGCAGGACGCCGTCGGCCGAGGTGAACTCGGTCATGATAAGCCCGCATCCGCCAAGGTTGCGGATGAAGCGGCGGAAGACGGTGTCGGTCACTCCCGCCATGGGCGCAAGAACGGTAGCCGGGGAGATAGCGACGGAACCGATCTGCAGCGTTGTCGGGAGCACTTTTGCGGGCGCGCTTTCGCGGGCAGGAGCGCCCCCGCCATTGCCCGTGTTGTCCCAGAACTTACGCATCTGGATATTTTACTTTGCTTTGCAAAACGGCCGTAGTGGTGGCAAAATCCGCTGTCCCGCGAGCGAGGGTCATGTTTATTAAGCTACGCGAAGTCCTACTAACTCAGTATATCGGCGCATTCCTGATTGCATTGCTGGCCTGGCAAGCTGCGGTCGAGATTGTCACACGAATTGTTCGTATCGGATATTGGCTCGCTCACAGGCAACATCCATCCCTGTTGAGTGATTACTCCCGGGATCCCTTTCGTTGGGATGGTCTTATCCTCACGATTGTGAGCGTCGGGATCTATCTCGCGTCAGCTTACGGCCTTGGCAGGTGGTTATACCCCCTTCAGGTTTCGAAGATCGGGGACAAATCTGAGGCCCCGATTGTCGCTCCGGAGGAGCCGTGACCGCCAATACCCTCCTGCCGCACGGCTGGCGGAACGCCAAGAAGTACTCGCTCGCGGTACTTACAGTCGTAGCGATGCGTGCCGGACTGGTGCGGATCCTCTCAGATTTGGCCTATCCTCTTACCGGATTTGCCTTCAGAACTATCAATTTCATCATACGGAGAGGTTTTCCGGACCATCTTCTTCTGAATGAGAGCTACGGTCCGCCATGGCAATATCAAGTCAAGACCATGGCACAGGGATTGGCTCTCTTCGCCCTGGGGATGTTCTTGGGGCTTTGGGCGAAGCTAAGAGTCGAGCACCAGAAACCCTCATAGGCGCAAAACCAAAGCCCTCGCTTGACGCGAGGGCTTGATTTCCTTGTTAATCCGTGTGGTTCCGGGATCCGACGACTACTTCTTCGCTGTCTCAACCTTGGCGTACTTGCGGCGGAAGCGCTCGACGCGCCCGGCGGTGTCCATCAGTTTCTGCTTGCCGGTGAAGAACGGGTGGCAATTCGAGCAAATTTCTACGCCGATGTCGCCCTTATGAGTGGAGCGGGTCATAAAGGTATTGCCGCACGCGCAATGCACGCGGACTTCGTTGTAAGACGGATGAATAGCTGCTTTCATGTGGCTTGGAACCTCGATTCAGATCATTAGATTCTACCGGATTTCCAGAGGATTCAGCAAACGGAACGGTCGGCTTTCCCCGCCAAAAGGCCCAGGAACAGGCCGCTTCGCCTGCCGTTCGAACTCAGTAGTGTTCCTGCAATTTTGGTGGAGGATTCCGGCTGCCTGGAGGCACGATCCCGTTCAGGCGCAGGTAGATCACCATCTGACCGTAGTGATCGGCATTGTGCCATACGCAAATCCCCGCCAGTCCGAGGCGCGTGTTCGGCGTCGCGTAAGGGCCGCTCATTGGATCGGACATGTTCTTGACGGTGATCGCATTGAGCGATTTTTTCAGCGCTACGAAAGAGTCGCGAAGGTAGGTCAGGATCTCGGCCCTGCTGTGGGCCGGACTGGGCCCGTCTTTATCGCAGCCCATGGGCGGCTTGGCGCCGTCGAGTTCGGCGGCGAAAGCGAAGTTGGCGCAGGCTACGTGCTTCACCTGTTCGCGGAAGGTACGCATCTCGGCGGGACCGTAGTCCGGCTTTTCGTTCTTGAACATTCCGGACGCGGGGCGGAAATCCCATCTGTCCTCGAGCATGGCTTCGGCGGCTGAGCGGACTTCATACTCCTGGAACTCAAAGGTCCGCATGATGGCTTTGGCTAGCGTTTCATCACGGCTCAGTTCGGCGGAGGTAGGCTGATGCTGCGGGGGTTGTTCCTGCGCGTTGGCCGGGGTCCAGGCCGAGACAGCGCAGGCGAGGGTCACGATCGCAACCAGTCGGGTCATAGGAGGGCTCCTTGCGCGCAGTGTACGCCCGCTTCTAGAAACGGAACAGGTAGCTGACTTTCACGAAGAACTGGCGGCTGTCATTGAGGTAGCCGCGAGCCGTGTTGGTGACGAATCCAGGCGACCCCGGAGTTGCGCGAACCAAGCTCAGATTCTGCAGGTCGCTGTTGTAACCGACGTAAATCGCGGTGCCGGGATGCACGAGATAGGTGATCAGGAAATCGGCGTTGAATTCGCGCGAAGTCGGCAGGTACGTGTAGGGTGATCCGACGCCGGGCGTTCCCGCCAAAAGTGCGTTGTACTGCAGGATTACGCGGACCGACAGCTGCGGGGTGAATTGCCAGTTCCATTTGCTGCGCAAGATGTGATCGTTGAAGATGCCGCGTCCCACGCCGGGGAATTGCGCCTGCGCTGCCAGAAACGCGTCATTTCCCGCTCGCAGGCGATCGAAAAGATACGTGTTCTCGATCTTCAGCGGCTGGAAAGGACGAATGATGAGCGATGCCTGCGCGTTGTCTTCGCGGGCAACAAAAGGATGGCTCAACAGAGTGGCATCCTGAGCCGCTGGCAGGGCCACAAAATTCACGGCATTGCCCCAATAGTAGCTGGCCACGATCGTGGCCTGCTTGAAGTATCCCGTCTGGAACGACGCACCACTGGTGTGCTCGTGATAGTCCTGATTGGACAGGGGCGGTGAGGGACAGTATCCGTAAAAGCAGAAATCCTGCGGACGCAGACGCTCCCGGAGTTCCTCATAAGGCCGAAGGTAGATGATGGTCTGTCCGCGACCCTGGATTGCCAGATATGGAGCGTAGTCTTGGTCGAGGCGCAGGCCGGTGTGATCGAAGTCGTGACGAGTGTTGAGCGACGGGCCCCAGTCGACAACCCAGCCATGCTTCGGACGGAAGCGATAGTCCACTTCTTGCTTGAGTTCGCGGATGTCCACGCGATTAATGAAGCCTGGAATAGAAACGAAACCGGGACTGATGTCGTTGTACTGCGCGTCGTATGTGAGGTGAAGCCCGTCGTGGTGCAACTGGAGCCGTTCGGCCGGTCCGGCGTAATAATTTCCGTTGCCTTTGTTTCCAGAGCTGAACGGATAAGCGTTGGCTTCACAGTTATTTGGCGAGTAGGTTGGACTGAAGACATTGCTGAGTATGTTGCTCGAACTGGTTACGGCCTGCCCGTCGAGGGTCCAGTTCGGGCTGAGTTTCAAGCGCGTATCGACGCCGCCGACGCGGTTGTATTCTCCGGTGGTTGGGCATTCCCAGTCTGTATAGAGAGCCCCGACACTCGACTGCCGCGCGATGTCGCGGGTCACGCGGGCGACGCTGAAGTACGAGCGAATCCCGGATAGCGGGAAGTAGTCCGGCACCGCGAGTCCAGGGCTCCGATCGTCAGCGCTCATCACGCCAACTGAATAAGGCCCATCCTTTCCCGTAAGGCGGATTCCGGCGGAAGGGTCGCCGATGTTGCGGGTGAAGAACAGGTTCATCGGCGAGCGGAAAAAGTCTTCGTTCTCCAGAAAGAAAGGGCGCTTCTCGGGGAAATAGACGGCGTAGCGTTGGTTTACGGTAATCTGCGGGTCTTCCGATTCGACTTGGCTGAAATCGGGATGCACGGTGGCATCGATGGTGAAATGGTCGCGGATCACGAACTTCGCATCCATGCCGGCCGCGCCTTGGACCGTGGCTTTCTGAAAATAAGGATTCTGGAAATCGCGCGTGTCGAGCGCGCGGAAACCACGCATCAGTCCGTACGGAATCAGTTCGATATTGTGGCCGGGGGAGATTCCCTCCAGACCGTCCAGGGTGGCGGCCTGTCCGAGGCGTCCTTCGACTTTAAAAGTAATGTGCGGCCAAAAGGAATCCTCAGTCTTGCGAGTGATGCCGCGATAAAGAATGACACCCCACTCCTGCACCTTCGTTGCGGGGAAGCGAAGACTCTTGAATGGGATTTCCATCCATACCACGAAGCCACGGCTGGTAACTTTCCCGCGCGAGTTCCAGACAGTATCGAACGAAGTGTCGAAGTGACTTTGCGTCTCTTCCTCGCGCGAAGCTTCGGTCCAAATCGCATCCCATTGCACGCCCAGCGGCGTAGTTTGGAAGGCGTAGGCGCGGCGGCGGTCATGGAAGGTGTCGAGGATGATCTCAACCTGGTCATCGTCGTAAATGTCTTCGCGGCGCGACATGCGGGCGCGAACCTTCTTCGGATCGTCGAAGCATACGAAGACCACATACAGATTCTTCTGGTCATAGCCGAGATAGGCTTCGGTTGGCTCGGATACCGCTTCGCCGTCGTGAGGATTGCGCTGGGTGAACCCGGTGACCTTGGCCATTTCAAGCGCGACATCCTGCGGCTGCATGGTTGAGAAATCGTCGAGTGACGGCGCACGCGAGAGCCGGGGAATCGTGATGGTGGGTGGCGCAATCTCAGGCTTGGGTGCGGGTTGCACCTCTGGATTGCGTATCGGAGGTTCCGGCAGTTGCGCTGACGGTGACGGAACTTGCTGCGAGGGAGGGGTGGATTGTCCAGTGGCCTGAGGGGCCGATCCGCGGGCAGCGTTCGCGATTACCGGCAACGTCGCCAGCAAGAGTACGAGTAGTCGCAAAATCCTTTGCCGCAGAAGACTGGGACCCTGAATCGGACGCAAGCACCCTCACAGCTTTCCTCGCGAGGCCACGAGGTGAATCCGTCAAGATACACCATAGCCGCTCACCACAACACATCAAAAGAATGTTGTGCGGGTT
>AR_comb_assmDRAFT_10053944_pt1 | contig 28220 bp, 22 predicted proteins | sample ArasoioldDNA_FD_10543 | JGI IMG/M metagenome (IMG submission 10543) | reverse complement strand
AAATTTCCCTACACAATATTAAAAATAATTTTTCCGAACTAAAAAAATTTTATAAAGAATTTTATTAACATTTTTTATTTGCTTGTGGATAAGGAACCCCGCGTTCCTTATTTTTTTGGTCAGCTAATCGAAATAAAAAAAGAAAAAACTGATTGTATCAATCATCATTCAAATCTTAGCATCACCTGAAACCCTTTATTCATCACTGTTTCATCGAATTGAATTTTCATGATTTGAAATTTATTCCATGAAATAATTCAACAACGCAACTTAAAGGACTCATCATCGACAACGATTTTTACCGAAAAAGGGACCAAAAAAAAAATTGACACAGATGAAGGTGTAAGATCACTAAACCCAAAAAAATCCGTCTTTCTCATGAAAATTGAGGCAAACAGTTGATAGTTACCTTTGCCGAAAATCATCATTATGCGTTTCGAGAATCCTGTTCCGGTCTTGTGGATTGCTGAATTTATCGGTGCGGAAGTTTTAGGAAATAAAAAAGGTGAAGCCACCGGTATCAACGAGATCCACAAGGTGGAAAGCGGTGATATTGTATTTGTCGATCATGCGAAGTATTATGATACATGTATTAATTCGCCAGCGACGTTCATCATTATCAATAAAAAAACGGACTTTCCTGAAGGAAAAGCATTGCTTGTGGTGAAGGATCCCTTCGAGGCGTATTTAAAATTGGTAAATCATTTTCGTCCTTTCGCGCCCTCAATGCAATTGATTAGTGATAGCTCCAAAACCGGCGTTGGAACCGTTGTAATGCCAAATGCGTATATCGGTAACCATGTAAAAATCGGCAACAACTGTATTGTTCATCCAAACGTAACGATACTGGATCACTGCGTCATTGGAAACAATGTAATTATCCAGGCCGGAACAATTATTGGAAGTGACGCGTTTTATTATAACAAGAAGACAAATCGCGACATTCACTATAAAAAGATGAATAGCTGCGGACGAGTAGTGATCGAGGATTCGGTTGAGATTGGCGCTGGCTGCACTATTGATCGCGGAGTCAGCGGAGATACTATCATCGGAGCAGGTACGAAGATCGACAACCTGGTGCATATTGGACATGACACCGTTGTCGGAAAGAATTGCTTATTTGCTGCGCAGGTTGGCATTGCTGGTGCTACCACGATTGAAGATGACGTGATACTTTGGGGTCAGGTGGGCGTCAGTAAAACAATTACTATTGGAAGAGGAGCTATTCTTTATGCACAAAGCGGAGCACCTGCCTCTTTGGAAGGCGACAAAACTTATTTTGGTTCTCCGGCTGTTGAAGCCAAAGAAAAAATGAAGGAACTAGTTTGGATCAAAAGAATTCCTGAATTGTGGGAAAAGGTAAAGAACCACGATTCTGCGGGTTAGTAGGATCAAAGGGAAGTTGGGCGATTCTTGGCAGTCGTAAAGATCAATTTTAGTGAATGGAGAAAGTCCACTCCAATAGTTCCTCTCAATGCGCAAAATCCCATAAATCCTGATTCTTTTCTACGGCAAATAATCGTAAGGTAAAAGGTCCGCTAAATTCTTCCAACTCCAGTAACCCTGGTTAATCCAATCCTTCTGGTCGTAGAAATAACCATTTTCTTTAATAACAATTGCGTCGAGAAGTTCAATATAGGAGATTTGTGCGCCTACATTTTTTGGCATCTTAAATTTTTGCAGGTATTCGGGCTCCGGTTTTTTACTGAATGTAACACTGAATTTCCGCGGGTAAAAAACTTCTGATTCAAATGTGCTGTCATAGATGCCGTAATAGGTCGTATCATAAGGGTTCCGTACCGGGTTGAATTTGGTTTTATTGTTTTCATCCAGCAAGGCGATTTCAAAACCGTCCTCTTTCAGTGTGCTGTCGTAGTAGGCCCTCATAAAATGAAGTTTGGAGCCGTAATAAACTTTCTTTCGATTTTCATTCCAGTTTTTTTGATCCTGGAAGCTGCCTTCGATCTCACTAAAAAGACAATAGCCCCGGTATGAACTGATCTGTGTTTTGTAATAATACATGAATGAATCCAGTTGGTACCTCAGGTTATAGCCAAGTGCCTTGTTTATAACAAGAATTGGCTCCGTTGCCAAAACTTTTAACTTCTCGCTCTTCTTATAATAATAGAAATGCACCACGTCTGGATTTTGTAGCGTACACTGCGCGGCGTTAGGCGTACTGCCAATGAAATTTTCGAGGAAAAATTTTCCGTATTTATCCCAGCCATCCTTAACCTCATTGCTGCTCCGTATTACCACTTCACCCATCGTCTTTTCTTCCTTGCTCATATCAATTTGCAAAGGGTTGTTGTCATTGTTGCTTATTCTGATTTCTTTGGTTTGATACCCTGTAAAAGAAACGATCAACTCATACCCTCCAGATTTTAACTGCAACGCAAATTGACCTTCCCTATTGGTCGTCGTACCTGAAGTTGTATTCTGACAAAAAACAGACGCCCCATGCAAAGGTTCTTTTGTGATGGAATCCACTACTTTTCCGGTGACTGTAAATTGACCAAAAACTGCTTTGGATACAAGTAACAATAAGAGAGCAGGAAGTGTCAGATAGATTTTCATAGATTTATTTTGCTTTTTAAAGATACAGTTCATAGAACTATGGTTGCAAGCCATTTATTGCGTTCAGGTATTTTTTGCAGGCTATTTGAATACTTTCCTGCACAGGCGTAAAGGAAAATCCCGAGAGTGAATTAAGTAGTTTATCGTTGCCAAATTGGGTGTTGTTAAACGCTACCCTGGCAGTCTCTTTTGTAAGCAAGGGTTTACTGCCGGAGAACAGGCTTTTGATCTCTTCCATTCTCCAGGCCAGGCCGCTTAATAATGGAGTAATTTTTCGATGCGGACGTTTTTTATTGAACCCATCAGCGATGGCATTGAACAATTTTTGAAAGGACCAGTTTTCAGCATTTACAATGAATCGTTGTTCTGAAATATTGCTCTCCAGTAGCAGACGGGCTACCGTGGCCACATCTTCGGTGCCAACAAATCCATTCGTACCGGTGCTGTACCAAGGAAATTCATTGTAAACCGTCTGAAAAATCCGGCAGCTTGAACTATTCCAATCCCCATAACCAAGAACAGTACTTGGATTAATGATCACGGCGTTCAAACCTTCGCCAATGGCTCGCCATACTTCCATCTCAGCGCGGTGTTTACTAATCGCATAATGTGAATTAATCTTACTTTCCTGCCATTTTTTTTCCTCATTTACATGTCCGCCACTTTTAGTGCGACCCAGCGCCGCAACAGAACTTACATGAACAAGTCGGGAAATATTCTTTTCCAACGCAGCGTTTACGACATTAGCCGTCCCTTCAACATTTACCTGGTACATGCGATCCTTCTCCGCTTTGTGGGATGAAATTACCGCCGCTGAGTGTAGAACTGCATCGACGCCTTCCATAGCCTCTTCCAATGAGATAACATCCAGCACATCGCCCGTAACCCATTCTACTTTTTGAAAGACTTCATTTGGAATATAAAAAGGAAGTTTGCTAGTGGTTCTTCGAATGGCCCGAACAGAGTAATTCTTCTCAATCAATTCTTTCAACATATAAGAACCAAGGAAACCTGTGCCGCCCGTAACTAATATTTTGGCACCCTTTCGGGTGTAAGTGTTTGCTGCATGCATTGTGACAAAACTTATTTGCAAACTTATGGGAAGCGGGTTAATTATTCCCTGGAGTAAGAGTAATATCCTTGGCCGGTTTTCTTTCCTAATTCCCCCTTTTCCAACTTTTCCCTTTGAATGTAAGAAGGTTTTAGACGTTCAGGATTGTTCAATTGCTCATAAACGCCGGAGCTGACCAGATAGTTAATATCATTACCGATAAGATCCATAAGTCTAAACGGGCCCATTTTAAAACCTGTCGCTTCAATCAATTCGTCAATAAGCGCAAAATCAATTTTATCTTCTTCAACAAGCCGAAGAGATTCAATGTAAAAAGGCCTTGCTACGCGATTTACGATGAAACCTGGTGAGTCTCTACAAACAACGGGAGTCTTTCCCAGTTGTTTAGCCAGCGCGACAACAATTTTTACCGTCTCATCGGAAGTTTTTTCTGCTTTAACCACTTCTACCAGTTTCATCACGGGTGCCGGATTAAAGAAATGCATACCGACAACTCGTTCAGGATGCATAACTCCATTAGCTATTTCTGTCACGGAAAGAGAGGATGTGTTGGTAGCCAGAACAGTCGTGTCGCTATTAACTTCAACCAGTTGATTGAAGAGAGAAATTTTTTCTTCGGTTTTTTCAACAATGGCCTCTATTATTATGTCCGCCACGCATTCATCCAGATTCATGGTAAAAGAGATGTTTCCCAATATCTTTTGTAGTTCGCTTGCTGTGACCTTATTTTTTTCCACCAGGGATTGCAAGTTTCCCCCGATTGAGCCAATTGCCTTGTGGAGAATAGTTTCATTCAACTCATACAAAATCGTTTTGAAGCCAGCCGCAGCCACTGTCTGTGCAATCCCGCTCCCCATTGTGCCAGCTCCGCAAACACAAATTGTATTTTTTTCCATACTGTGCCAAAGGTATTGGTTGTGAATAGTTCTAATGTAAATTATCGATAGTTTCTCTTATCTTTTACAAAACAAGTCATCATGGAAACTACGCCGCACGAAACCGGTGTGAGTCCGGTGCCATCATCAACCAATATATGGGGAACAAAAATTCCCGCAACTGCAGCCTTTTTAATTGTAATACTTTTATTTTTATTGCCATTCGCTGAAGTAAGGTGCAACGGTAACCCGATGGCAAGAAATACAGGACTTGGCATTGCCATGGGTAGCGAATGGAAAGAGGTTGTGAGCAAGAATGTTTTTGGCCAATCTCTGAACACGGACGACAACAAACAAGATTTCAATCAAAGACAGGACCCGAATATTTTTGCCATCGCAGCCCTTGCACTCGGTGTAATTGGATTCTTGATCGCTCTTTTGGATTTCAAAGGGGGAGGAAAAATAAATTTGATTGTTGCTTTACTAGCTATGGTATCGCTAATCGCGATGCTGATTGATTTAAAATCAAAAGCGAAGTCTAACACCTCTGTAAAATCGTCGGACCTTGACTTAAATATGGGTGTGAAAGTCACCGTCGATGGTACTAACTGGTTTTATTTCGCTCTCATTCTGCTCCTTGCCGCGGCCTTCTTTAGTTGGCAGCGACGTAAGATTCAAACCTCACCTGGTTGAATAGCATCTATATCGCTGACGTAAATTGTTTCAAGAACCTGACATCATTTTCACTAAACAACCGGATGTCGTTGATCCCATACTTTAGGAGTGCTGGCCGTTCAATGCCCATCCCAAATGCAAAACCAGTGTATTTATTAGGATCGATGCCACAGTTTTGAAGCACATTAGGGTGCACCATGCCGCAGCCAAGGATTTCCAGCCAACCGGTTTGTTTGCAAACGCTGCAACCTTCGCCTTTACACAACGTACAGCTGATATCCATCTCGGCACTGGGCTCAGTGAAAGGAAAGAATGAAGGGCGAAAGCGCACTTTCACATTCACACCGTACATCTCTTTCACGAAAAAGTAAAGTGTCTGTTTCAAATCACCGAATGAAACGTTTTCATCGATGTACAAACCTTCAACCTGATGGAAAAAGCAGTGGCTGCGCGCACTTACCGTTTCATTCCGATACACACGGCCAGGATAAATTCCGCGGATGGGCAATTTCCCTTTCTGCATTTCCCGGATCTGGACATTACTTGTATGGGTACGCAACAACCAATCAGGGTTTTGCTGGACATAAAATGTATCCTGCATATCGCGCGCCGGGTGATGTTCCGGCAAATTGAGAGCCGTGAAGTTGTGCCAGTCATCTTCAATTTCAGGACCTTGGGCAACTGCGAAACCAAGCCGCTGGAAAATAGACACAATACGGTTTCTCATCAGGCTAACAGGATGGCGTGATCCCAACGGCATAGGATCGCCAGGAAGTGTAAGGTCTTGATTGCTGCTTGCTAAAGACTGACCTCGTGATGCCTTGAGTTGACTGGCTGCTTTTAGTTGTTCGAATTTATTTTCAACAAATACCTTAAAATCATTCATTACCTGCCCAAATTCCTTTTTTCTCTCATTCGGCACATTCTTTATTTCGCCCATCAGGTTCTTCACAATACCCTTTGTGCCGAGCCATTTTATGCGGAATTCTTCAACGCTTTTTGTGTCACCGTTCGAAAATTGACTGACTTCTTTTTTGTACGCCTCAATCTGATTTAGCAATTGCTCCATGGTGGCAAAGATAAGTTAAGAACGAGAGAGAGCGGGTTGCAACGCCGAGTTACATAATTGTTCTTATCAAAAGACTGAGTATGGGTAATCAATGCTCTCCACCCAAACCGCCTGTTTGGCCGTTACGTACAAGTATGCCAGTAAAAAATAATTGCATCACAAATCTGCATTCAGCTTAATCCTGTACGTTTGCGGAGAAATAACGCCCATGGCTGACTATCTCAACATTTCAGATTTTCTCTCCCCCATCAATCGTCGCGAACTCTGCAACGATGAAGAATATAAAGAAGGCCAAATTGGCCAGGTCATCTCAACCTACGATGTTCAAAAAGAACCGGGCAAAACTGAATTTCCTGATCTGGACGAGACCCATGTTGTAGTTGTTGGATGCGGCGAGCAGCGTGGCAGCGGCCTTATACATGGTCATAGCAACGCTCCGGACCTGGTACGTAGACAACTTTACGCATTGTACTATTGGCATAGTGACGTAAAAATTGCTGACGTTGGAAACATCCGGGAAGGATCGTTATATACGGATTCATACGCCGCACTGAAAACAGTTGTTCATGAGCTAATCAACGATCGCAAAACGGTAATTATCCTTGGAGGCTCTCATGATCTCACCTTAGCCCAGTACGGAGCCTACGCAGATAATGAAAAAGCAATCGAAGCCTCGTGCGTAGACGCGCTGATTGATCTGAATATTGACTCACCTTTTCGGCAGGAAAATTTTTTAATGGAAATACTCACTTCTGAGCCGAACTATATCCGTCACTATAATCACATCGCTTTCCAAAGTTATTACGTTCATCCGCGTATGCTGGAAACAATGGATAAACTGCGTTTTGATTGTTACCGCGTGGGAACTGTGAAAGAAAACATAGATGAAATGGAGCCCGTGATCCGCAACAGCAGTTTATTCAGCTTTGACATATCGGCAATTGCTCACGCTTATGCGCCGGCCAACAGTGTATCTCCCAATGGCTTGAATGGTGAGGAGGCATCTGTGCTTATGCGCTATGCTGGCATGAGTCCAAACGTAACCAGCGTTGGAATTTATGGGTATGATTCCAGCCATGATAAAGACGATCTTACAGCCAAACAAATTGCGCATATGATTTGGTACCTGCTCGATGGAAGAAGCCGTGGGAAAAGAGAGGTAGAGTTGAACCAGAGAGATTCGTTCAATGAATATCACATTGCCTTTGCCGAAGTGGAAACAACGTTTTTGCAAAGCAAGAAAACCGGCAGGTGGTGGATGCAATTGCCAAACAAAAGCTTTATCGCGTGCAGCTATAAGGATTATTTATTAGCGAGTAGCAATGAAGTTCCGGAAAGATGGCTCAGAGCGCAAGAGAGAAGCTAGAAGCCCCCTGTGCCCCTAAAGGGGGAACTTAGAACGAGCAATTCCTTTTACAATAGGAACATTTTCGAAGACCTTGCAACGATGATAGTATTTACTTCTGCAATAAAACCCGCGGTTTCATATGCAAATAATTAAGACAGGCGTCTGTTCGTATGGCATGAGCGGCAAGTTGTTTCATGCCCCATTCATTCAAAACCATCCGGGCTTTGAATTAACGGCTATCGTAGAAAGGCATAATAACGATTCGAGAGAAAGATATCCACAATCAAAAATTTATCGCTCGGTTGATGAAATGTTTGCCGATCGCTCCATCACACTTATCATTGTGAATACGCCAACTCATCTTCATTTCCAACATGTGCAGGCAGCGGTGATGGCGGGAAAGAACGTTGTGGTAGAAAAGCCGTTTGCAATTACGGTACAAGAAGCGGAGGAGTTAACACAATTAGCAAAACAGAAGAACGTATTTTTAAGCATCTACCAAAATCGCCGTTATGATGGCGACTACCACGCAGTCAAAGAGATTCTTGAACAGAAATTGCTAGGTGATTTAAGAGAAGTGGAGATTCGATATGATCGCTATCGACCGACATATGGCGGCAAGCCACATAAGGAAGGAAACTTTCCCGGCGCGGGCATTATCTACGACCTGAGCCCGCACCTTGTTGACCAGGCGTTGCAATTGTTTGGATGGCCCCACGCATTGTTTGCTGATGTCTGGAAAATGAGAGAGGATGTCGTTCCTCCCGATTATTTCGAAATACTCTTTTATTATCCAACACTGCGAGTAAGGCTGAAGGCGACCTGCATTGCCAGGGAAACGATACCTGCATACACCTTACATGGCATGAAGGGCAGTTTTTTACAACAGCGATCAGACTTGCAGGAAATACAATTGAATGCAGGAGCCACCCCCTCACTAGAGAGCTGGTGCCCGCCTCCGTCCCAACCAGATGGGCTGCTACATACAGAGTTGAATGGCGAGATTGTGCACAGTCACCTTACTTCAACGCCCGGCAATTACATGGGTTATTATGATGATTTGTATAAGGCCTTAACAGCCGCAACACGCAACCCTGTACCCGCGGAAGATGGAATCAAGACGATTCGCATTATTGAAGCGGCGTTGCAGAGCGCTAAAGAAGGACGAGTAATCTATTTTTGAGTAAAAAGTCAAAATTCAAAATGAGGCAACCTTCAAGGCGAGCGTACATATTCCTTTTGACCTTTCACGTTTCACTTTTCACTTCATGCTCGATACAGAAACAAATATCAAAGTCGGCCACCTCGTTAGTGCTAAAAGATTCCTCGCTTACTACGGCACAAGTGGGCATCAGCATTTTTGAGCCAGCCACAAATAAATATTGGTACAACTATAATGGCAGTCACTATTTTGTACCTGCCAGCAATACAAAGATCCCTACTTGTTACGCAGCAATGAAATATCTCGGCGATAGTGTAACAGGCATTCTAACAACGGAAAATGACTCAGCACTTTTCTTCCTGCCAGCGGCTGATCCGACTCTTCTTCATCCTGATTTCAAAGAACAGGCGGTGATTAGCTTTCTACAACATGTCAATAAAAAAATCTACACAACGGACGCCAAATGGGAATCGACTCCCTTAGGATCAGGCTGGTCATGGAATGATTACAATGAACCGTACATGGCTGAAAGAAGTCCAATGCCTGTTTACGGCAATATCATCAAATGGATACGTGACAGCAGTAGTAATGATGAGCCGGTGCTTATATACTCAATTCCGGAAATAAATTGGAAGGTTGATTTTACGCCAAACCCGGAAAATAATTTTTACGTAAAGCGACGAGTATCTGAAAACGCCTACCTGGTGGCGGCAGGACCCCGAAAGTTCAAGGTTCAAGATGTGCCATTTGTAACGAACGGAATAATGGCGACATTGGAGCTGTTACCGGACACGATTCATAAAACGGTCAATCTTCTTTCTTTAAAAGAGTTTCAAACTTTTTTCAATAAGACGACCGATCTAAAAAAAGTAAAAACACAACCTACCGATTCTCTTTTTAAGCTGATGATGCACCACAGCGATAATTTTTTTGCAGAACAAACTCTGTTAATGGTTAGTAATGAATTGCTGGGAGTAATGAACGATGAAAGGATCATTGACACATTGCTAAAAACTGACTTTAAGGATCTGCCTCAAAAACCCCGCTGGGCCGATGGTTCTGGACTGAGCCGCTATAATTTATTCTCTCCCCAGGATTTTGTGTCCATCTTTGGTAAAATGAAGAATGAATTTGGAATGGACCGAATCAAGCTGATTTTTCCCACTGGCAATGAAGGCACTTTAACAAATTACTACAAGGCAGAAAGCGGTTACTTGTTCGCGAAAACCGGTACGCTTTCAGGTGTAGTCTGCCTCAGCGGATTTCTTTACACAAAGAAAAATAAGTTGCTCATTTTCTCGATATTGGTAAATAATCATAATTCATCAGCATCGGCAGTGCGAAAAGCAGTAGAAAAATTCATTGAGGGAGTAAGAGGCAACTACTAACATTCCCTCTAACGAGGATGTTTACGCGGTCTACTTTCCAAACATTTTCTCCAATTGTTCCAATCTGAACTCCAAGTATGTAGGCTTCCCATCGGGAGTCGCATTGCATTGCTGACAGGCAAAAAGATCACTGACCAGAGAACTCATTTCTTTTTCTGTCAATGGCTGGCCCGGCTTGATGGCCTGCTGCTTTGCCAGCGAGCGAACGAGTTTTTCTCTTTTTGAAAACCTAAGCTCAGAAGAAAAATGTTTGTATTGCTCCAGGAATTTCTCAACGACCATTTTCTCATTGCCTTGCCCGACATCCGCTGGCGTGCCCTGGATTACAAAACTATTTTTCCCAAATGGTTCAATGGTGTAACCTAACTGGTGAAGATCGGTCATTAACTCATCGAGCAAAACCGAGTCGGCGGCCGTCAATTCTAAAGTTACCGGAAACATGGTCTGTTGCGTAGCAACCGATTTTCCTGTCAGAGCTTCACTCAACTTTTCATATAAGACCCTTTCATGCGCCGCCTGCTGATTAACAAGAATGAAACCAGTTTCTGTTTCGGTAAGAATATACTGGTTGTGAAGATGCGTAAAGGAAATATGATCGGCTATGTTGAATGTTGCGTGTTCGCTACCAAATGAAGTTTTCCCAGGTTCTATCTTTTGTGTTGAAACGCTTTCATTTTGGCTTGATTCAAAAAAATCCTTCCAATGCCTTAGCTCATTTTTCTGGCTTGGATCAATTACATGTGCCTGGTGTTTTTCGATGAAGCCTTTGAAAATCGATGTAGACACGGCCGCCGACTGTCTCTCCTCGGTAAAAGGCTGCTGTATCGATGGTAATTGTTGTATAGAGGAATCCAGCTCGAAGTCCAGCGCCGGCGTTATGCTAAACTGCGCCAACGCATGTTTAATCGCCGCCTGGACAAAGGCATAAACAATTTTTTCGTCTTCAAATTTTATTTCCTGCTTCGTGGGATGAACATTCACATCCACCAGAGTGGGATCGAGGTCAATAAATAACACGTACATCGGAAAACTATCGAAAGGGATCATCTCCTGGTATGCATTCATTACTGCGTGATTGAGATAAGCGCTTTTGATATACCGGTTATTGACAAAAAAATATTGATCGCCTCTTGTCTTTTTTGCGGTTTCGGGTTTGCCCACAAACCCGTAGATATTCATGTAATCTGTTTCCTCTTTTACGGAAACAAGTTTTGCGTTATAGCTGCTTCCAAGTAACTGAAGGATTCTTTGTTTTAAGTTACCCGCTTCAAGATGAAACAACTGCTGGCCATTGGCTGTTAGTGAAAAGAATACATTGGGAAACGAAAGTGCTACCCTAGTAAATTCATCAACGATATGGCGCATTTCCGCAGCATTGCTTTTCAAAAAATTTCGCCGCGCCGGCACATTGAAGAATAAATTCTTCATGGCAATACTGGTACCATTTATCGTTGCAATTGGCTCCTGCTTTTTTACCACGCTGTTCTCAATTTCGAGATGAGTGCCTGTGTCTTCTTCAGTTTTTTTTGTCTTCAGTTCCACCTGGGCGACTGCAGCAATGGATGCCAAAGCCTCTCCGCGAAATCCCATCGTTCGGATGTGAAACAGGTCTTCAATGGTCTGAATTTTCGAAGTCGCATGGCGTTCAAAGCTCATCCTGGCATCTGTCTCACTCATGCCACTGCCATTGTCAATAACTTGTACAAGTGCCTTTCCGGCCTCCAGTAGAATCAGCTTTATTTCTGTCGCTCCGGCGTCAACCGCATTTTCCAAAAGTTCTTTAACAGCACTGGCTGGCCGCTGAATCACTTCTCCCGCAGCTATCTGGTTCGCAATATTGTCTGGAAGCAACAAGATTTTATCAGGCACAAGAAAATTCTCCCCAGCGCAAATTTAGGGGAATGCACGTCGTTTGCCTGGATAAGTTATCCATTAAAAAATCTGTTTCGCTCGGCGTGTGGCTTAAGATTTATTTTTAATTTTTGTTGACGCTGTTTAAGCAAACGGATAAATGATTTGTGGTAACTTGGCACCCCATGAAAAGTATTCTGTTTGCCGCGTGTCTGCCATTTTTTTCCGCCGTTTGCTTTTCTCAATTCAATAGCGCGGCTGTCGCTTTCGAAAGAGCTTCACAAGGGCGAGCCAATCCCGCTGAAATTGCGTGGGTAGATAGTGTGTTTAATTCGCTGACCAAAGAACAGCGCATTGCTCAACTGATCGTAATAAGGGCCCATTCTAATCTAGGAGCTGACCATGTTGCTCAAGTGACCAATCTGATTCAGACATATGATGTTGGAGCTCTTTGTTTTTTCCAGGGTGGGCCAGTGAGACAGGCAAACCTGACAAATTTCTACCAAAGTATTTCCAAAACTCCGTTGATGATAACAATCGACGCGGAGTGGGGGCTCGGCATGCGGTTGGACAGTGTTAATAAATTCCCTTACCAGCTGACGCTAGGCGCATTAGACGATACACTGTTGATTTACGAAATGGGAAAAGCAATTGGTCAACAATGCAGGCGTATCGGCGTGCAAGTAAATTATGCGCCGGTAGTTGATATTAACAACAATCCGAATAACCCGGTTATTGGTTACCGTTCGTTTGGTGAGGATAAAAATAAAGTGATTCAATTTGGCCTCGCATATATGAAGGGTCTGCAAAGTACCGGCGTGATGGCCTGCGCAAAACATTTTCCCGGGCATGGAGACGTGGATGTCGATTCTCATTTGGATTTGCCTGTAATTAATAAATCAATGGGGGAGCTCGACTCTTTAGAGCTAAAACCTTTTAAAGCTCTCTTTAATGCCGGCGTGGGCAGCGTAATGATTGCCCATTTATACATTCCAGCAATTGATTCCACGGCTAACATGGCAACTTCACTTTCAAAAAATAATATCACCCATTTACTAAGAGAAGATCTCGGGTACAATGGTTTAACGTTTACGGATGCTTTAGAAATGAAGGGCGTGGCAAAATACTGGCCCGGTGGCGAGGCTGCCGTGCAGGCGCTTATCGCGGGAAACGACATGCTTTGCCTACCTGAAAATGTTCCTGATGCCATTGCCGCAATAACCAAAGCCGCTGATGAAAAAAGATTAAGCTGGGAAGATATTGACGCCAAGGTAAGAAAGGTGCTGGATGCGAAATATCTCCTGGGCCTGAACAAATGGAAGCCGATTGATACAACCAATCTCTTACGCGACCTGAATGCAAGAACCGACGAAATCAGGGATAGGGCCGCGAGGGAAACGATAACGCTGGTTAAGAACAAAATCACTCCCTATATTGCGTCACCGAAAATCGCTTGCGTAACAATTGGTGGTACTGCACCCGTTCCATTTGCCAAAGCGTTGCAAGAGAAGAAACATGCCGAGATTTTTACGTTTAACTTCAAAGACAGCACAGAAAAGTCATCTTCCATTTTACAAAAACTTCGCGCAGCAAAGTACGATGAGATCGTGGTATGTGTGAGTGGCTATAGTTTACGACCGGCAAACAATTATGGAATAAGCAGACCCGCCATTGATTTTTTCAACCAGCTGCAGGAATTTAATACCAAGAATTATATTTTTGGAAACGTACTTGCTATAAGAAATTTCCTGGCTGCTCCTCATCTTGTTGCTTGTTACCAGGATGACGATATCACCCAATATACCGCTGCGGACTTGTATGTGGGAGCGATGACAGCCAAAGGAAACCTGCCTGTGACAATAGGTGAGTACAGATATGGATACTCCGCCTTTGTGCCCCAGCAGACATATGGCTCCAATAAATTCTACCAGGTTGATTCAATAATTTCAGATGCATTGGATAAAGGAGCTTTCACAGGTTGCGTCGTATTAGCTGCAAAAGGCGGAAAGATTGCTTATCAAAAAGCCTACGGGCATTATCAATTCAATCCGGCTTCTTTACCGGTAAATGTTCAGAGCATTTTTGACCTGGCTTCCGTTACAAAGATTTCCGCAACTACCATCTCCATTATGAAATTGTACGACGAAGGCAAACTCGAATTAAATAAAACACTCGGCGATTATCTGCCGTCAGCGAGAGGCACCGATAAAGCCAGGCTGAAGATCAGCGATATCTTGCTACACCAGGCCGGCCTTATCCCCGATGTGCTATTTTACAAATACGTCAGGGATTCAATAACGCATCTGCCAAATCCTTCAATCGTGTCGACACAAAAGCCTGGCTTCGATATTCGGGTGGCTGAAAATCTATACCTGCGAAATGATTGGATCGATACCGCATTTCAACTGGTGTTGAACAGCAGGGTTGGACCGATACACAAATACGTTTACAGTGATCTCGACTTTATTTTTTTAGGTAAAGTTGTTGAATCCATTGCTAAAATGCCGTTAGAAGCCTACGTTCAAAAAAAGTTTTACGTTCCGCTTGGCATGAAGACAACTGGATTTAAACCTCGTGAAAGATTTCCGTTGGATCAAATTATTCCCACAGAGTTTGACACTTTATTTCGTTGGCAACTACTTTGGGGTGATGTTCACGACTACAGTGCATCGGTCTTTGGCGGTGTTGCCGGGCATGCCGGCTTGTTCTCGGATGCGGGAGATCTGTTTAAACTTTACCAGATGCTATTAAACAATGGCGTGTTTAACGGGAAACGTTATCTGAAATCAAAGACAATAAATCTATTTACGGCATACCAAAGTAAAATCAGCAGGAGAGGTTATGGTTTTGACAAGCCGGAAAAAGATAACATCACGAGGGAACATCCTTATCCCGCCGCCCTGGTATCCGAGCAGACTTATGGTCACACCGGATGGACAGGAAACTGCGTCTGGGTGGATCCTAAGTATCAAATTGTGTATATATTCCTTTCTAACAGGGTGCAGTCACAGGTCAATAATGAAAAACTCTCGGAGATGAGTATAAGGGGAAAGATCCAGGAAGTCATTTATAAAGTGGTAAATGCGAAATAAGTAGCCTGTGCGACCGAGCAGAATTCAATCAGTTTATCCTTTGATTTTTAACAGACATATACTATGTATTTGCTGTTGCATTCCACGTTCCATACCACGTTCCATACTCTTCATTTCCTCCGGCGACTTTTGTTCTTTTCATATTTGTACAGGAAAGAGATGAGGACGATAGACATCACCACACCTAGAAAAAGTACGAGCAGTTGTTTTGTTCCCAAAACCTCCAGGGGCATACTAAAATTGATTTGTTGTTTGATACCTCATTTATTGTTACATGGCTCTCAATGCCAGCGTATTCACCTATGTGTCCTTATTAATATACGTGCAACAAAGTCTAACCGTTGGAAATTCCCGTCTTAAATGAGCTTTTCCAGCAAGTTTTTTAGGATTTTTATCAATGTTTGCAGCTATTAGTAATCGCGCAGATCAATGACGGAACATATAAAAAAGAGAGAAACGAGAGTTTGAAAAAATGTCGCGCAGTTGCAAACGGATTGGGGATTTTACTCCACTGAGGACTAGAGCTCATTAGGTGTTTCACGCATCCGAAAAATGCAATAGTCAAACAAATGCATCCCGTCTAAATGGGCTCGTGAAAATTAAAAAAATCAACAGTTGTACCTTGATATGTTGTTCTAAGTTGATAGACATCCTATTTTAGAATAGAAGATATTCTTAATCGAAAGGAATTTACTGGAATGATGATCGCGGTAATCTCCTAGTTTAAGGGTAATTTACTTAGTACATTTTCTATTTCTGCATAAGTTTAGAACAAACCCATTCATTAGCAGGCAATTAAAGCAACAGCTCCACTAATAGAAATCGCTTAGCCGGCGACCAGGCGGAAATCGTGACTTTTAGCAATTGAATTATCTTACTAGTTTTCGATCTGAATCTGCAATAAATTATTGCGTTGCACGATTATGTTTGTGAAATCCAATTACAATGAAAAACAAGGTCACCACCGTCGTTGTTTTTTTTATTTCCCTATCGTGCTTTTCCCAAAGCATCACGCCAGCAGTTACTAATGTTGCTGGTGGCAACGCACAACGTGGATACTACCAGTTTGAGTGGAGTGTTGGTGAAATGTCCTTAACCAACGAAATGTCTTCCACCTCGAATTTATTGGTGACGAACGGTTTTCTTCAACCGTATCTTCTAAATCCCTCGAACAATAATTCAAATGATCAATTTGGAACCGATGAGATCAAGGTTTTTCCCAATCCAGCTTCCAGCTACGTTGAGGTAGATTTTTTTACCAAGCAACAAGGACAATTAAAGATTAGTTTTTTTGATGCGGTGGGTCGGAAAGTTTACTCAACAGAATCACGGGTATACGGAGTGGATCTGATCAAGAATATTCCCGTAAATCATTTAGCAGCCGGTTCCTACCTGTTGCACATTGAGCTAAATGCCGATCCAAATTATTTGTCAAAGAGAGGTGTTTATAAAATAATTAAGACTGACTAATTAATCCAATGCTATTAAAAACCTACTGGCAATGAAAAAAAATCTACTGTATTTACTTATACTTTTTTCTGCCGCTGCTTATGGACAGGCTCCCAACCAGATGAACTACCAGGGTGTCGCCCGCAATTCCGTCGGCAATGTGCTGCCTAACAGGAGTATTTCAGTTCGACTGTCGGTACATGATGGAAATGCAACAGGACCTGTAGTGTACAAAGAAGTAAGAAATGTCACCACGAGTAATTTTGGACTGTTCAACATCGCGATTGGAAGCAGCGGAGCGTCAAGTGTTACTGGTGCAATCGGAGCCATCAATTGGAGTGCGGGCGCAAAGTTTCTGCAAGTGGAAATTGATCCCGCCGGCGGTTCCAATTTTGTGGACATGGGTGCAGGACAGTTGCTCTCTGTACCATATGCTTTGTATGCGGGAAACGTTGCAAACGGATCGCCGACAGGAGCAGCCGGTGGAGATCTTACCGGAACATATCCTAATCCAAATCTTGCAGACAATTCTGTAACTACATCAAAGATTGCGAACGCATCAATTACATCAGCAAAACTCGCAGCGGGTGTTATTCCAACTTCTCTTCCCCCTAGTGGAAACGCTGGCGGAGATCTATCGGGAACTTACCCTAACCCAATCATAGGCATTGCAGCCATCACGAGCTCAAAACTTGCCGATAATTCCGTGACCACTTCAAAAGTTTTGGACGCGTCGATTACGGGGGCAAAACTTGCGCCAGGCGTTATTCCAACTGCATTGCCACCAAATGGCGCCGCCGGCGGCGATTTAATCGGTTCTTACCCTAATCCCGGTGTAAATAAAATCCAGGGTATTACGGTCAACACCACGGGTGCGGTTACGGGACAAGTTTTAAAATTCAACGGAGCACAATGGGCGCCCGGAACAGACAATGCTGGTGCATTAAGCGGACCAGCCGGCGGTGATCTCACGGGAACGTATCCGAATCCAACTGTGGGCGTTAGTGCCATTACAACAACCAAGCTTGCAGATAATTCTGTAACTACCACAAAGATTCTCGATGCATCTGTTACGTTAGCAAAACTCGCTGCAGGTGTTATTCCAACTTCATTACCTCCGAACGGTGGCGCCGGTGGCGATCTTTCAGGAACTTATCCCAACCCCTCTGTAAATAAGTTGCAAGGTATTACAGTAAATAATACCGCTCCGACAAACGGACAAGTATTAAAATTCAATGGAACACAGTGGGCACCAGGTACAGATAATGGCGGTGCTCCAAGTGGACCTGCAGGCGGTGACTTATCCGGCAGCTATCCTAATCCGGCGCTTGTCGCAGGCGCGGTAACAACCACGAAGCTCGCTGACAATTCTGTCACTACTGCAAAAGTTGTTGATGCTTCTATTACATCAGCAAAACTCGCGGCAGGAGTTATTCCTACTTCTTTGCCACCGAATGGAACGGCAGGTGGTGATCTTGCAGGCACCTATCCAAATCCTTCTCTAGACAAAATCAAGGGAATAACAATAAATGGGACAGCTCCAACTACTGGGCAAGTATTGAAATTTGACGGTGTACAGTGGGCTCCGGGCGCTGATAATGTTGGAAGTGGTGGTTCTCCAAGTGGCCCGGCAGGCGGCGATTTAAACGGCTCTTATCCAAATCCAAATATTGCGATCGGCGCCGTGACCCAAAATAAAATAGCGGATGATGCTGTCACGGATAAAAAAATAAAAGACAATGCGGTGTCTACTTCGAAGATTGAGGATGGTGCTGTTACCGCTGCAAAACTCGCTGCCGGTGTTATTCCAACTTCGTTACCGCCAAATGGAGCAGCAGGCGGTGACCTATCGGGAACTTATCCCAATCCCGGTGTTAACAAAATTCAAGGAGTTGGCGTGACAATGACTGGTGCAAGTAACGGTCAGGTGTTGAAATATAACGGCACACAATGGGTGCCTGGGAGTGACAATATTGGCAGCGGCGGTGGTGGTGCTACCGGCCCCGCTGGTGGTGACTTATCAGGTACTTACCCTGATCCGACGATAGCAACGGGAGCAGTAACCACAACCAAGCTTGCTGATAATTCTGTTACAACTGCAAAAATTGTGGACGCTTCCATCACCTCAGCAAAAATTGCAGCGGGAGTTATTCCAACTTCATTACCACCAAATGGAACAGCAGGTGGTGATCTTTCCGGGGCATACCCGAATCCCCTAATAGGAACAGGAGTAATTACAACAACCAAGCTTGCTGATAATTCTGTGGTTACTGCAAAAATTGTGGATGCTTCTGTTACCGCAGCTAAAATTGCAGCGGGAGTGATACCAACTTCACTGCCACCGAATGGAGCAGCAGGTGGCGATCTCTCGGGAACATATCCTAATCCGGGTGTAAATAAGATCCAGGGAATTACGGTTACAACTACTGGTGCAGTCAGCGGACAAGTCTTGAAGTATAATGGCACCCAGTGGGTCCCTGGAACTGACAATGTTGGTAGTGGCGGTGGCACAACTGGCCCTGCCGGCGGTGATCTGTCAGGCACCTATCCTGATCCAACCATTGCAACTGGCGCGGTGACGACCACCAAGCTTGCTGATAATTCAGTAAGCACTGCAAAAATTGTGGATGCTTCTGTTACTGCAGCTAAAATTGCAGCGGGAGTGATACCAACTTCACTGCCACCGAATGGAGCAGCGGGTGGTGATCTTTCGGGAACATATCCTAATCCAACCATCGGAACGGGGGTGATTACAACAACAAAGCTTGCTGATAATTCTGTGACGACCGCAAAAATTGTGGATGCTTCTGTTACCGCCGCCAAAATTGCTGCGGGAGTGATCCCCACGTCACTACCACCGAACGGAACAGCCGGTGGCGATCTTTCAGGGACTTATCCAAACCCATCAGTGAATAAAATACAGGGAGTAACGGTCAATAATACGGCGCCGACAAACGGACAGGTGTTGAAATTTAATGGCACACAATGGATACCGGGTACAGATAACACGGGCGGTTTTAGCCTACCGTATTCTTCAACCGCTTCGAGTGCTACGAGCCTAATTGCTCTCACGAATACCGGGACCGGGGCAGGATTGGAAGGTGTGAGCAGTTCGACAAGTGCTAACGCTTATGGAGTTTTGGGCAGAATCAGCTCTTCAACTCCAGGAATTTGGTCTGCTGGTGTTCGCGGCTTTAACAATGGCAGCCTCACTAATGGAATTGGTGTGTGGGGTGAACATAATGGGTCGGGGCCAGGCGTGTATGGCAATTCCACTTCCGGCCCAGGTATATCCGCTTACTCACTAAATTCTTCGGCTGCCCAATTTGCGATCACCGGACCAAACAATTCTCATGCTGTCGAAATCTCTACAGAAGGCACGGGTAGCGGTATTCACAGTGAAAGCCAATTGGGCCATGGAGTTTGGGGTCTCACATACAATTTTTCTTCAGCTGGTATTTATGGCCTAAATGTAGGCGGCGGTCAGGCAATACTTGGAATGAACAGTGGCGCAGGGAGTGGGGCTGTGGTAGGAAAGAATTCTGGTGACAATGGAATCGGCGTCCACGCAATTGCAAATGGTGATGGGACCGGAAATAACGGTATTGCTTTAGTTGCCCAACTTGAATCGGGCGCTGGTAATCTGGCCGTCTTTAAAGTAGGTAATACCAACAAAGCTCGCATCGATGCTAACGGTAAGGGGTTCTTTAACGGTGGTACGCAAAATTCAGGTGCTGACATCGCAGAAGCATTTGAGGTGGAAGGCAACAGAGAAGAATACGAACCTGGTGATGTGCTGATTATTTCGCAAAACTCAGATCGTAAAGTGGAAAAGTCTTCATCTCCTTATTCTACGCTGGTGGTTGGGGTATTTGCAACAAAGCCGGGTGTATTACTAACCGAGAGAAATGCAGAACAGGATCAATTGGACCAAATGGTGCCAATGGGCGTCATCGGAATCATTCCCACCAAAGTTTGCCTTGAGGGGGGAGCAATTAAACGGGGCGACCTGATTGTTACTTCTTCAATTCCTGGTGTGGCCATGAAAGCCGATCCTGAAAAAGTGAAAGTAGGACAAGTAATTGGTAAGGCCTTGCAGGATTACAAGGGTGAAGGCATCGGTAGAATCAATGTACTGGTAAGTATAAAATAATTTCAAACAAACCAAAGAATATGAAAAATCTAATTAAAATAAGTTTTCTTATCGTAGCGGCAATTATTTCGAGCAATGATACTCATGCGCAACGCAGAGCCAGCGACAAACCATTCACTACTGTATTAAGTGAGGTGAAACAACACCAGGCGATGCGAAACAAAATGTTACAACAAATGCGCCCGCCAGCGCCCTTGCCAGCCGCGAATTCAACAAACAATACAACCCCGAGGGAAGCTGCAAGCACTCCGGAGCCACTAAACCAGCAAAGGGTGAATAGAACCACCGCGAATAAGCCCGTAACGCAGCCGAGATTTGGGAACGAGTAATTGCAAACTGCTATTGGCTTGTATTTACTTAATGTTACCGGCGCCCTTGTTAATGACGTAGTTGGTATAGTCAATCTCCACGGTTCCTTTTCTATTTTTTAGTGCCTGGCCACTTTTTTTGGAGCCATTATCGTAATCAAGTGTCACTCCTTTCGGAAGCTTATATTCTTTGGTGTTGAACGAAAAAATAATCTTATCGGGTAGACCGAAATTGGAATACTTACCATAGTTCATGTCCAGCTGGTAGGTTCCGTTTTCCTTGGTAGTAGTTCGGGATTTCCTAATTAGCAAATTCTTTTCATCGATGTAAAGCGTGGATAAAACTACTTCTGACGTATCTTCTTTAGGTAACAGCTTAATGACACGCAAACTTGTAGCGTCATCTCTGCCAACGTCAATAACATCAAACCCGCGGGTATTCATAAAAATATTGCTGAGATTGACATTCATTGATCCTTTCGGAATAAAGGAAATGCCGCTTTTATTAACAATCTTGAGCTTATCCGGTTTCTTGAAATAGACTTTAATATTCGCAATGGGAGCCTTTATGAAAGCTACATTCGTTTTCAGTTTCGCATCTGCTGCGTAGTCATCTACGCTTCCCAGCTTTGTTTTGATTTTTTGGACAAGCTCCTCGGCAGGCTGGGCGCTCAAGTATCCATTGACAAAGCATGTTAAAGAAATTAATAACGACCATTTCATAGTTAACTCAAAATATTTTTCTTGCTGAAGTACCAACCGGCTATAGTAAGAAACGCGACGGTGTATCCGACCAATATCAAGCCACTCTTAAGAATTTGAGAAAAATCTTCGATTGAACCATCAATAGTTACTCCCTCTTTTCCTTTTACATAGAAAAAGCCTTTCCATCCAAGCATGTGAGTTGTGAAGAGGTACGGTTTGATCGTTTCGTCATAAAAAGGAATTTGGAGTTGAGTAAGGATTGTGAACACGATTACTACGCACACCGTCGCTACAATAGGCCCGACGGAATTATCAGCGAATACTGAGAACATAAAAGCCATGGCGGCTACCGTCAGCAAGCCGATCCCTGCAAATATGAACGCTGCTGCATATCGCCACAACACATCATCCGTAGAAATAATGTTGAATTCCAGCTCGCGGGCAACTGCAAGCTGATTGGTGCCAAATAACAGGATGCTCAACAGCAAGGCAAACACCGCCACCCAAATCAATAGGAGAAATGTATAAATTGACGATGCAAGGAATTTGACGAAGAGCAACTCAAAGCGACTCACAGGCTTAGAAATAAGCAATCGCAAGGTTCCCATGTTGGCTTCACCGGCTACTACGTCGCCTGCCACCAGCGCTACAAGAATCGGAACATGGATAAGGAGGAGGTTTAGTATAATGAAGCAAACAAGATAACCATTGAGAATTTCTTCTGTTGGCACTTCAAAGCTTTCATTAAGCCCGCTCATCATTAGTCCAACGTACTCGTTGCCTCCAAATTTCAATGCAACCTGTACCAGTAAAATAATTACGGTGATTACGCCAAACGCAATATAAGTTCTCGGCCGCTTGAAGATTTTATAGAGTTCAATTCTTAAAAGTCGAAACATTTGTGTGCGCTGTTAATGTCAAAAAATAATCTTCAAGGCTGTGCCGTGGCTGTACCGAAATCACATCAATATTCTTTTGGATTAAATACCGGACAATTGCCGGAATTTCTTCCTGGCTGGTTCTTAAAACAATCTTGCCTCCTGAAAGGGATAAAAATTTTGCCTTCCATGCCGAATCCTTTATTTGCTGAACAGCCGCTTCCGGACTGGTCGTTTCAATTTCCAGGTTAATTTGCTCTGGATTCAATAGCTCTGCTACTCTTCCCTCTACTACTTTCTTCCCTTTGTCAATGATTAGCATGAGATCAGCGATGATTTCCATCTCATTCAACAGGTGTGACGAGACAAGCAAAGTCTTACCCAGGTCTTTGCTTAAATGAACGATCAGGTTTCTGATATCCGCAATGCCCTGTGGATCGAGACCATTCATTGGTTCATCCAGTATGATCAGTTCCGGATCGTTGATGAGTGCCACGGCAATGCCCAACCGTTGCTTCATGCCCTGTGAATAGGTTTTTACCTTGCTATTCGCTCTTTCGGCAAGACCAACTTTTTTCAACCGCTCCATCAACTCACTGCCTGAAATTCTAACTCCACTCATCGCGGCAAAAATTGACAGATTTTCTTTTGCTGTAAGGTATTTATATAAGTCAGGCTTTTCGATGATGGCCCCCGTCTTCTTTAGGATTTCTTTCCTGTGTTTCTTAAGATTCAATCCGAAGATTTCGATTTCTCCCTCGGTTGGCTCAATGAGAGTAAGCAGCATCCTTATGGTTGTTGATTTGCCAGCGCCGTTTTGTCCGAGAAAACCATAAACTGTCCCTTGAGGAACGGAGAATGAAAGATCATCGACGGCTTTTACCTCTTTAAAATCTTTTGATACATTCCTTACCTCAATAAGTGATGACATTAAAATTTTATTAAGCAAATGTATTTAACATTCAGAGGGAAGAAAATTTGATTTATGACAAATAAAAATGAAACATCCTTTCTTAAGTGGGTTTGCAGGAAAGAGGATTAAAAGAAGGCGTTTTTAGTAATGGCCGTAAGTTGATAAGCAAAAAATTGCTGTTTACCAGGGACCAAATGTTGTAAGCTTACCATTTGCAACGACACTCACCAAAGGCACATATATCGTAGAATATCAGCAGGCCTAAATAACTACATAGCTAAATTCATAAAACAATAATTTAAGAACAAATTCTTAGGATTGTTTATTCAAGAGAGAGACCGATGGGCAAAAGAGCCTTTATTTCGGGGCCTCTAGTACGTACACGATATTAAAGTGATGGCATTGATTTTGAAAAAAACCTAAAAAAGCTTGCAAGAATAGAAAACGAAAATTAGTTTTGTAACTATCTGCATAAATCTCAAATATCCCAAAGAATAAAGATGAATTCCGTACTGAGTACTTTCTCACAATAGTTTTCAATCTCCGTTACGGCTTTTATCGCGTGGAATTCTTATCCTCTTTCGAAACCCCCTTCCGATCCTTGGACAATCTCATTAACTCCAATTTTCTGTGGGTTGCTGAACCATTATTATTGAAACCCCCGAGAAATGAAAAAGATTTTTACCGCGTTCGTATTTACAGCAAGCCTTTTCATTACGGAAAGGGTCGTGTCGCAAACGTCATTTAAGAGCACTGAAGAACTCCCCCCCGCCAAAATTATCAGCTTCGAAGGGGTTAAAGACAAGGGTAAAATCACGCTGCAATGGACCATCAACGAAAATGAAACGACGGACAGGTTTGACGTGGAAAAAAGCACAGACGGCATCAATTTCACAATAGCCGCTCTCGTATTTACAAGTGAAAAAATTGGCAATGAGAATTATGTGTTCTACGAAAAGATCAAGAAAAATACCTCTCTTTATTACCGGCTGAAATTGTATGGCAAATCACATGACACCAGTTATTCAAAACCTCTAAAATTCTGAACCAACCGCATGACCTAAACACGTATTACCCAACCCATATTTCCAGGCAAACGTGTCGCCACAAAAAGAGTGAATTTACGGTGCTGCTGAGCATGAATAGTTTAATAAAACATTGAAAAATTTTTTATTGAAAAAGCTTGCACGGATAAAACCTACGTATTAGGTTTGTTGCACGTTACAGAAAACCACATCATCCTTCGAAAAACTACGATTAATTGAATCCGTACTGTTGACCCTCCCAAAAATTTACCTGTTACCACTACGGCTTCTCCATTAATCAAAGCACTGCAAAAGCAGTCTAATCCAACCTCCTTGATTCCGCTCCCAACATCCTGCGAATAGCTAACCTCCAATGTTTCTATGGGCCATTTGAATCTCTATAAATAATTCAAAACCCTACGAAATGAAAAAGATTTTTACCCTATTCGCTCTTACAATTACTCTCTTTAATCATCGATCTTTCGCACAAATCAGCGAAAGCTTTGATAATGACTCGGCAGCATTGGCCGCTGCTTGTTGGGAATTTCCCGCTATGAAGTTTACCAAAACATCTGGCCCAACAACCTCTTACGTAATTAATAACGTCGGAAGCATATATTCAGAGCCTCCGGTAAGTGGAGATAGCCTCAGGATAATGCGAACTCCAATTCTTAACGTCGGAGGCTCGATTGATGTGTCTTTCAAATACAGGTTAAGCAATAATCTTACCGGTCAAGCGACCCGCAGTATTTCGATCGACCTTACTGATATCAATGGTGTCATTGTTCAACATCTCGCCACGATTGATATGAATAGCACGCTGAACAACAATACGACGTCTACTCTGTTCAGCCAGACCTTTACTGTTGCCGCTCCAGGCCCTTACAGGCTCGCCGTCACACTCAGTGGAAGCACCGGCAATGGAAGCGTTAGACTTTCAATCGACGATCTTACACAAAGCGCACATGTTATGGGTTGCTCAATCATTTTCCCACTGCCAGTAAACCTGATAAGTTTCCAGGGCAATATGAACAATGGCAAAGTGAACTTACAGTGGACTGTCGCTTCAAACGAGATGAACCACCGCTTTGAGATTGAAAGAAGCTCTGATGGAAAAACCTTTACAACCAAAGATGCAGTAGCAGCAACCACGAAACCAGGAGCTGAAAGCTATTCATATGGCGAAATAATAAATGCAGAAAAGGTCTACTACAGGTTAAAAATGTTTGATAGGAACCTGGTAGTTACTTATTCCAAAATACTTGCCTTCCAAACAAAATCTGTTAAGGGCGACAACGGCATAAAAATCTTAAGCAATCCCACTACAGATAAATTAACGATGAGCTTTAATTCGACGGCCACCCAAACAGTTCAAATCAAAATGTTTGACCTCAGTGGCCGCATGCAAATGAATCAACGGATAAATGCATACCAGGGCAGCAATCTTATCAGCTTGCCGATCAGTTCATCAGTTACACCAGGCATGTATATTATTGAATTGAGCACTGGGTCAGAAAGACAATCGACAAAATTGGTAAAACAATAAACTTAGTTCTTTTAAATTAAGACGGAATATTTTATCGAAGGGCGGTCAAAAAAAAAAATTGGACAAAGCCGCCCTTCATAAATAAATCCTGAAAGAACTCTCATCCAATAATTCTATGGGATCCTGACGCGGCCTTCGCTGGTCAGGATACCGACGGAAAGCCTCGGTAATTGAGCAATAAAAATTATTGACCATTCAATCCCAAGATCATGAAAAAAATTCTACTTATAACCTTATCCACCGGCTTCGTACTTGTGTCAAGATCACAAGTGGTATTTAACGAAGTTTATGCGCGTCCAAATCCCGGGCACAATGAATTCTTCGAGTTATATAATACTAGCACATCCTCTTTGCCTATTTCAATGGACTGTTACACAATCGTAACGTATTTTGAGGATTCGAAAGACCAGGGATTTTATGTGATGGACCTGCCAAATCTCTCAGTAGCCCCCAAAGGTTTTTTTGTAGGCGCTTCGGCTCTACCCTTCAGCTACCAGGGAGTAAATAATTCTATCGCGGCCGACTTTAGCTGGAACAGTGCGACGTTTACTTCAAATAATGGTTATTTAAAGAAATGGGTGAGGCAACCGGATAATACATATGCTGAAGCCAGTTTACCGGCTAACTTTAATGATTTCTTTTCACCGCGCACGGGAACGGGTGCGACGTACACGATCTTTCTTTATAAAGATGGTGTGCTTATCAATGCGCTGATTTTTGGAACGGGAGGCTATGACCAGGTAATCCCGGCAATTATTGCCATGCCACCGCTGTTTATCGACATGAGTGGATCCTGCACGGATTTTACAATCGATTTTTCAAATTATAACAATGTTCCTGTTGAAAAAGTCGGACAAGATGCAGGAGCTGACAATGGATTTTACCGCGAAGGAGATGGCCAGTGTGGCGCATGGACAAAATCAGACAACAGTGGCCAGCATAATCCACGAGTTACAAATGGATACGTCGATGCCTATAGTGGCGTCATTTCCGTTTCGGCCGTCGTCCACCGTGGTACCGGCATAACCATTTCGGAAATTGTATACGATGTCATTTCAGCCCCTGCTGAAAGTTTTCCGGTGACGATCGACGTGTATAAAGACAACCCCACTTTAACCAGGCTGGAAGCAAACGACGTCTACGTTGCCTCAAATACGGAGAAAATTGTAACAGATGGTCCATTCACGACACCGTTTGTGCCCTATAATGCAGACATCCTCCTGGTCGTTAAAAGCAGCGCAGGCTGTATCGATAAAGTGATGTTTGCACCAAACGTATCTATTCTTCCAGTTAAGCTAATTTATTTTCAGGGGAACCGTAATAGCGACAAAGTAAAACTCCAATGGAATATCGCGCAAAATGAATCTTCCGATCATTTTGAGGTGGAAAAAAGTTATGATGGAAAAAACTTTACAACAACTGGGCTGGTGCTTAGTACAACCAGGAGTGGAAGTGAAAACTATTCCTTCTCAGAAGGTGCGAATGACAAGGAAAAAATATTTTACCGACTGAAACTCATCGACAAAAATCAGAAGGTTGAATATTCAAGGGTAATCGTATTTCAGCCGACTACCCTTACAGAAAAAAATCTTACTGTAGTTACTAACCCCGTTAAAGATAGATTAACAATCAGCTTCCAGTCCGTTGCAGACCAGAGCGTGGACGTAAAAGTATACGACCTCTTAGGAAACCTCAGGCTGACACAACCAACACGTCTCTATTCGGGCTCAAACATATTCAACGTTCCATTACCTTCTTCTCTCAGCAGCGGTATGTATATAGTTGAGCTGGCAAATAAAACTGAACGTAATAGTGCAAAATTTGTAAAACAATAGTCGTACGACAATGGAAAAAGTATTATCAATTATAAAATGGATCGTTATGAAGACAGTTCATCATATTCTGTATGTAATGTACAATCTCCTCTTATTATTCATCGCAGCGATTTTATTAATAAGTATCATCATAATAGCTATAACAAAATCCTGGCTGTATTTTTTCCTTTACATTCCAATTTCATTGTTCTTCTATGAATCAAAAATATTTGATTTCAAAAAAGGTTTTTGGAATCGACAAAGAGTTTAGGCGTTGGATTATTATATAGAGAACCTAACCCTTCTTCGGAAGGGTTTTT
>AR_comb_assmDRAFT_10019311_pt1 | contig 28242 bp, 18 predicted proteins | sample ArasoioldDNA_FD_10543 | JGI IMG/M metagenome (IMG submission 10543) | reverse complement strand
AAAATTCCGATTCCGCCTGGTACGTGACTGATCACGCCTAGAAACTGTGAAAGCACAAAGACCGCCAGAAATCCTGGAAATGAAATCGGGACAAAAGGTTTTATCAAACAAAATAAAACTGAAGCAGCGACAGTCCACTCAACTGAAGAAATCAAAACCTGGGTAAACGCGAACGTTGCCGGCGGCGGTGCAAATGTCCAGTTAGCAATTTTGAGGGGACGTTTTTGAGTTGAACACCAAAACAAATAAAAACCAATTCCAGAAATTAGTAGAATTCCTAACGGCCGTAAAAAAAGTGGGCTGAGATGAAAAAGTTTTGATAATTCCTGCGGTTCCAAAATGAGAGCGGTACCACCAATCGTAAGTGCGCCAAGAGTAAATGTAGTAGCACTGAATGCGATTACTTGCGCGATTTTTTCTGTAGACAGACCCCAAACTGAATAAAGCCGATATCGGATTGCGGCACCGGTGAGCAATGGAAATCCAAGGCTCTGACTGAATGCGTATCCAAGAAATGCAGCTAGCGCAGTTTTGCGATAAGGCAATGAGAGTCCGGTGTAACGCGTTCCCAGAGTGTCATAGCAGGTCAATGCGATGTAATTCAGAAATGTAAGACCAAGAGCAGCAAAAATTAATTGTGTGGGGATTTCATGAAGGCCAAACCAGACATCATGAAAACTGTAGTTTTTAAGGAACTCGTGCAGGATCCACAGCGATGCTGCAAAGAGTGCTATACCCGTAATGAATGTAAGTTTTTTCGGATGGAATCTGCCCATCGAAGATTCCTGCGCCATTTGCATATTTCACTTTTTTGATTTAGTGCGCTAGAAAAAAAGGGCGATCCGCAAACGGGGGGAATCGGACCGCCCTGTGTCAGCCTAGCTAAGGTCTAGCGTTATGAAGAATGTCCTATCTTGACGGTCTACCGCCAGTAATAATCCTGAATTTCCGGCCGCTTTAATCATGCTTTCGAAATCCGATACCGTCTTGATCGGTTTTCGATCTACTTCAAAAATGATGTCACCTTGCTGTAAGCCTGAAGTTTCGGCAATGGAATCCGGTGCAACTCTGGTAATTACAACTCCGAACGTGCGGCTTGTTTGCAGCTGTTCAGCTATTTCAGGTGTCAGTGTTTGTAATCGCATTCCCAGTTTTTCTTCTTTGTCTGCACCTTGAGAGTCATTTGCCGGCTTCTCATCTTTCAATTCACCAATTGTCACTGCGATTGTTTTCTCTTTTCCATCGCGAACGATTCCAACATCAGCTTTACTACCAGGACGCAGTGCTGCGATTTCATCGCGCAATTGAGTGTTGTCATGAATGGCTTTGCCATTTACTGATGTCACTACATCGTAGGATTTGAATCCCGCTTCAGCGGCAGGTGATCCTTTTTGAACATCACTCACAACCGCGCCATCATAATTTTCCAGATGCAACGATTTTTTCATTTCCGGCGTGAGTGCTTGAATTGAAACTCCTAACCATCCACGCGTAACATGTCCCTGTGCTTTTAGTTGATCAGTAATCTGCCGCACCATATCAACAGGAATTGCGAAACCGATTCCTGCGTTTGCGCCGCTAGAACTTAAAATTGCAGTATTAATTCCGATTAGATCTCCATCAAGATCTACAAGTGCTCCACCACTATTTCCAGGATTGATTGCAGCATCAGTCTGCAAAAAATCTTCGTAATCTGCGATACCGACATTTGATCTGCCTTTGGCGGAAATAATTCCTGAAGTCACGGTGTGATTTAATGCTTCACCGAATGGGCTGCCGATTGCTAATACCCACTCTCCAACTTCGATGTCCTTATCATGGCCAAGTGTTAATGGATTCAGGTTGCCTGCATCAACTTTGACCAAAGCAAGATCTGTTTTTTCATCTTTACCAACTATTTTTCCGGTGACCCTTCTGCCATCTGGCAAAGTCACCTGAAGTTTTGTTGAGTTATCAACTACGTGATTATTTGTAACGATGTATCCATCAGAACTAAGAATCACGCCGCAACCTAAAGTTCGTTGGACTCTTTCACGCTGTTCGGGTGTGAAATTAAAAAAGTTATTAAAGAAATCATCAGGAAAAGATTGGCGGAGTGAATCATCACCCATCGCATTTTGCAATTTTTCCTCATTGACAATCATGACTATTGAAGGTGTTACTTTTTTTGCAACTTCAACGAAGGCCTGACTGATTTGTTTGGCGCTATTTATATTGCTTGAAATCGCTGGTTGTTGAATCGCCTGCGAAGGAGCGGTTGGCCGCGCTACGTCCACCTGTCCTGCGGTACCAGCACTGTGAACCATCAGCGCTTGAGCCCCAGCAAGTACAACGGTGCAACCCAGCACGATCAGGATCGTGTAAAATATCTTTTTCATGTGCTTCTACCAACCTCCGTCTGGTTGTTTCTTCAAGCCGCGTGCCACCAATTCAGGCCAATAATTTCAATAACTTGGAGGCGTCTGTGGAGTTTTCGGTGTGGCGTTTTGCTACAGCTTGATGTGGAATAATGAAACACAAAGCTGTTAAATTAGAAGTGAGTCCCGACAGAGATTACGATGGCAATCATTTTGTTATTTTTGATTTGTAGGGCAGATCCGCCTTTGCAGAAATTTGCCCGATGCGGGGTTCGATGAGTTGGTATTCACAATTAAATTTAAAACTTAAATTCTTGCTTTTTACATCACTGGTGGTGATTGCGATTTGCGCCGGAAATTACTTTTTTGTTGATCGCATTTTCCGTAGTTACCTCCAATCTGAAATGCAAGATGAAGCTCGCGAAATTTCAACCAGCCTGGAGGATCAGCTTTTCAATTTCATTGATCCGCGATTCGTTCAAAGCACCGCATCCCGAATGCTGAATGAACGGAGAGAGATTTCCAGGATAATGGTTTTCAGACGCAATGGAAATCTGATGGAGAATTTCGTTGAAGTTTCAGGCACAACTCTTCCCGACAACATTCAGTTGTATCGCACAGCAGTGACGAAAGTGACTTCTTTTCGCCATGAATTTCAATTTCGTGGAACTGAATACTGGGAATTTGCGCATCCAGTGCTTATTGGCACGAAAGTCGCAGGCTTAATTACGATCACGATGAACTTTTCCCAGTACAAAGTTTTTATGGGAGCTGTTCGATCGGGAACAGTGGTGATCCTTTTTATAGGACTCATTATTTTGATGTCGAGCATGAGCATTTATTTTGAAGGAAGAATTCATAAGCCTTTATCTCAAGTTTTAAGAGCGATGTCGCAGGTGAGGGGATCGAATCTTGAGGTTCGCATTCCCGCATCATCGCAAGATGAGATCGGAAAGTTAGTCGAAAATTTTAATGAAATGATTGTTTCGCTGCGAAGAGCCCAACAGGAAATTATGAATCAGAATCGGCGTCTTGAAGAGCGGGTGAGAGAAGCCACTCGTGAACTTCAAGCACGTAATATGGATTTATTCCAGGCTCAAGATGAATTGCGAAGAGCAAGCCGGCTTGCAACCGCCGGCCAGGTAGGAGCAATGCTAGCTCATGATCTTGGATCGCCCTTGAGTTCAATTTCAGGGCATTTGCAGTTAATGCTGGAAGATCCTGCGAGACGAGATGAAGATAAACAACGATTGAACTTATTGCTTTCACAAATGGAGCGGTTATCGGATACGATCTACAATTTTTTGCATGATGTAACCGGATTCCGCGGAGAATTCAAAAACTGCAATTTGAATGAAATTTTAGATCACATCATAAAGTTAACAACTCCATTGCTGACAGCAGGAAAGATTGAAACGGTAGTCAGAATGGATGATTCACTCCCGGATGTGAGCGCTGATCCCCATCAACTTCAACAGCTGTTCTTAAATCTTTTTACAAACGCAATTGATGCGATGAAGGATGGCGGACGAATAATAATCCGCACCAAACAGCTTTCATATGATGACGATGATTTTCTGCGGTTCGCACCAATTCTTAATGGCAATTTTAATTCTCATCCGCTGGTATTTGTAAGTATTGAAGATTCCGGCATCGGTATGAATCAAACATTATTGAAAAACTTATTCCGGCCGTTTGTTTCTACAAAAGAATTTGGAAAAGGGTCGGGCTTAGGGCTCGCGATTTGCAAAGAAATTGTTAAAGCACATCGCGGACAAATTTTCGTGGAAAGTCATGAAGGTTCCGGAACAGCATTCCGGATTGTCTTTCCTGCAGCAACATACGTTCAGGTGATCGATGCAACACAAGCCGAATCTACTCATAGTAGATGATGATTCAGTAACAGCCGACATGATTTCCCAGGCGCTGGGAAAAGAAGGTTATGCCCTGACTGTTGTAAACAGCGGTGCAGAAGCTGTGCGACAAGGAAAGGATCGGCGTTTTGATCTGGTGCTTACCGATCTTCGTATGCCTGAGCAAGATGGAATGGATGTGCTTGCATGGTTTCGAAAAGAGCAGCCGGATGCAATCGTATTATTAATGACCGCATTTGGATCCAGTCATTCTGCGATCGAATCGATTCAACAAGGTGCTTATGACTATATCAGTAAGCCATTCAAGATTGATGAGTTGCGGCAGGTTGTTAGAAAGGCATTGTCTGCACGCAACGTTGCAAAGGCCGAATTAGAAATTTCTGAAAAAGAGGAATTTGAGAGTCTTATCGGCCGCAGTCAAAGCATGATTGAGATTTACAAAATTATTGGTCGGGCTGCAGACTCAGATGCGCCAGTTTTAATTTTAGGTGAAACAGGAAGCGGTAAAGAATTAGTAGCAAGAGCGCTTCATGAAAAAAGTTCACGCAGAGGATTTCCATTTTTAGCAATTAACTGCAGCGCATTAACTGAGTCCTTACTGGAATCAGAATTGTTTGGTCATGAAAAAGGCGCATTTACCGGAGCGGTTGCATCGCGGCCCGGAATTTTTGAAGCGGCAGGTAGAGGCACATGCTTTATGGATGAAATCTCGGAAACATCTTCGGCGATGCAATCAAAGTTACTTCGTGTTCTGCAAAATCGTGAAGTTAAACGCGTTGGTGGAAACCAAATCATCCTTTCGCATGCCCGCATTGTTGCAGCAAGCAATAAAGATTTGGCATCCCAGGTGGATAAAGGTTTATTCCGTCAGGATGTTTATTACCGTTTAAATGCAATCACGATTATCGTTCCACCATTACGCGAACGGCGCCAGGATTTGCCTGAACTCATTCAATATTTCCTGAAAAAATATTCAACGCCTCAGCGAACGATCCATTTATCGCAGGAATCATTTCAACAACTGGTTTCGTACGACTGGCCAGGAAATATCCGCGAATTGGAACACATCATTCAACGCGCTGTTACGTTAACGCCATTGGATACGATTCTGCCGGAACATTTAGCGATCGGAGAAAGGATGCAAGCCAGCACCGGGATTTTAGAAACGGGCGAACAGATTTCATTGGAAGAATTAGAAAAACGTTATATCCGCTATATTTACTTCAAAACCCTTCGCAATAAAGCCCGCACCGCCGAGATTTTAGGCATCGACCGTAAGACACTGTATAGCAAGCTGGCGCGGTACGCGATTGACCAACCCGAGGAAGAGAATAGAGGATAGAAGATAGAAGGTAGAGGATAGATTGCCCAAACTACCTTCTATCCTCAATCCTCCATCCTCTTCTTGGATGAGTTATACTTAATACCTAAATCATTTTGTTTCTGGGGTGGCGTAATGTCTGTTAAAGAAAGGAAAGATTTGCAGGAAGTGACCATCCGATTTGCTGGAGATTCCGGCGACGGTATGCAGCTTACCGGAACACAATTCACGAACACTTCCGCAGTATTTGGCAATGATATCAGTACCTTACCTGATTTTCCCGCTGAAATCCGAGCACCGGCAGGATCACTTCCCGGCGTTAGCGGCTTCCAATTAAATTTCAGCAGCCGCGACATCCGAACACCGGGCGATGAACCGAATGTTCTTGTAGCAATGAATCCTGCAGCACTTCGCGTGAATCTGGCCGATTTAGAGCAAGGCGGCATTTTGATTGTAAATTCCGACGCCTTCAATGCGAATAATTTGAAGAAGGCCGGCTATGCAAATAATCCAATTGAAGATGGAAGCTTATCGGGCTATCGATTCTTTTCGCTTCCGATCACCAGTTTGAATGCAAATGCATTAACGGAGACGAAGCTCACCAAAAAAGAAATCGACCGTTGCAAAAATTTCTTTGCGCTGGGAATTTTGTACTGGCTTTATGACCGTCCAATGAAAGTTACATTGGACTGGATTGAATCGAGATTCAAAAAAAATCCGGAATTGGTAAAAGCGAATACGCTTTCACTGAAAGCCGGTTATTACTACGGTGAAACTACTGAGCTTTTCACAACGCATTATCGCGTTGATAAAGCAAAATTGGCGCCTGGAAAATATCGGAACATTACAGGTAATGAAGCAACTGCGATCGGTTTTGTAACTGCATCGCAGCTTGCCGGACGTCCTTTATTTTATGCAAGCTATCCAATTACTCCGGCTAGCGATATTTTGCATGAATTATCGAAACATCAAAATTTTGGCGTAAAAAGCTTTCAGGCTGAAGATGAAATTGCGGCAATGGGTGCTGCAATCGGTGCATCATTTTCTGGATATCTTGGCTTGACCGGAACCAGTGGTCCTGGACTCTGTTTGAAATCGGAAGCGTTGAACCTTGCGGTAATGACAGAACTTCCGGTTGTTGTAGTAGATGTTCAACGAGGCGGACCAAGCACTGGACTTCCAACAAAAACCGAACAAGCGGATCTGCTGCAAGCAATGTTTGGACGCAATAGCGAATCACCGCTTGCTATCATTGCTCCATCAACGCCCGGCGATTGTTTCGCTATGGCGATCGAAGCATGGCGCATCGCCGTCAAATACATGACTCCGGTCCTGTATTTATCGGATGGCTATCTGGCGAATGGATCAGAACCGTGGCGTATTCCAAAGGTTGAAGATCTGCCAAAAATTGAAGTTAAATTCCGCACGGAAGTGGAAGGATTTTATCCGTATCTGCGCGATGAAAAAACTTTAGCAAGGCCATGGGCAATTCCTGGAACTCCAGGATTGGAACATCGAATCGGTGGTTTGGAAAAACAGGATATTACCGGAAACGTTAGTTATGATCCTGAAAATCATGACCACATGGTGCGTTTGCGCGCAGAAAAGATCGCAAGAATAGCAAATGATATTCCCGAAGTGGAAGTCTTGGGAGAAAAAGAAGGTGAAGTGCTGGTTGTTGGTTGGGGTGGAACTTATGGCGCCATCACTGCAGCGGTTGAAGAATGCCGCAGTAAGCGGAATCTTCCTGTTTCCAGCATTCATTTGCGTTATTTGAATCCATTCCCAAAAAATCTAGGTGACATTCTGGGACGATTCGAAAAAGTTTTAATACCAGAATTAAATCTCGGGCAGCTTGCGCTTTTAATTCGCGGAAAATTTTTAGTCCCTGCAAGAAGTTTTACAAAAGTAAAAGGGAAGCCGTTCAAGATTTCCGAAATTATCGATAAGATCGAAGAAACACTGGAGAAATAATATGAGTACTACGATTGCACCAACACCACTCACTCGCAAAGATTTTGAATCAGATCAAGAAGTCCGATGGTGCCCGGGTTGCGGCGACTATTCCATTCTTGCTCAAACCCAAAAAGTTTTGCCTGAACTGAATGTGCCACGCGAAAAATTTGTTTTTGTATCTGGAATCGGCTGCTCAAGCCGTTTTCCATACTATGTGAACACCTATGGATTTCACAGCATTCACGGACGCGCTCCGGCAATTGCAACTGGTGTGAAGGCAAGCCGTCCTGATTTATTTGTGTGGGTTGTTACCGGTGATGGTGATGGATTGAGCATCGGTGGAAATCATCTCGTTCATTGCATGCGCCGCAATGTCGATCTGAAAATCATTTTGTTTAACAACCGGATTTACGGATTAACAAAAGGACAATATTCGCCAACTTCTGAATTCGGCAAAAAAACAAAATCCACTCCGATGGGATCGATCGATTATCCGGTGAATCCAATTCACCTGGCGATTGCGGCGGAAGCAACTTTTGTGGCACGATCTTTTGATATCGATACAAAACACATGCAGGAAACTCTGGTTCGCGCTGCGAAACACAAAGGAACTGCATTCGTGGAAGTCTTCCAGAACTGCAACATTTTTAATGATGGTGCGTTCAAAGGATTTACTGACAAAGACGTTCGCGATGATCGTGTAATTTACGTTGAGCACGGTAAGCCTCTGGTGTATGGAAAAAATCGTGACAAAGGTTTGCGGCTGAATGGAACAAATCTGGAAGTTGTTACGCTAGGAAATGGAATTAGCGAATCGGACCTCCTGGTTTATAACGAAGAAGATCCGAGTCCAGTAATGTCGTATCTTGTTTCTGCTTTGGAATTTCCTCATTTCCCGGTGCCTGTTGGTGTATTCCGCAATATCTCCAAACCAACTTACGATGAGTTGATGGCCGGCCAAATTCAAAAATCGATTGAAATTTCAGGCCAGGGCAATCTGGAAAAGTTGTTGAACGCCGGCGATACCTGGACCGTCGAATAATTCTTCACCACGGAGCCACGGAGAAACAGAGTTAAAAAAATAATCTAGATCTCCGTCCCTCCGTGACTCCGTGGTAAAAATGAAATTCGTTGCGGATGTAATGCTGGGCCGCCTTGCCCGGTTCATGCGATTTGCCGGCTATGATGTTGAATACAATCGAAATGCCAAAGACGATGATTTATTTCAGCGGTCACGTTACCGAATTTTGCTAACTCGCGATCGCGAACTTGCACAGCGAGCTGCAAAACGCAAAGTTTATTTTGTACAAACCACCGGTGCAGAAAATCAGCTGGAAGAAATCCGCAAATCGTTTCCATTACAAAACGAAACGCCTCGTTGTTTGTTGTGCAATTATCCGATTCGTAAAGTCAAAAAAGAAACAGTACGTCATTTAGTTCCTCCTTTCGTTTATCGATCGCAGTCAGATTTTTTTCGATGTAACAGATGTGGAAAAATTTATTGGAAGGGAACTCATTTTGAACGTCTATCCCGTGTGATACAATTCAGTGCAAAGTCAAACGACCGTAAGACGAAGTGATAATGAGGAGGGACGCTCAGGCCTGAAAGATGGCTCGCATTATCCCGGTATCATCTGGAAAAGGCGGAGTCGGTAAAACGACTTTTGCAATTCATTATGCTTTAGTCCTTGCACGTTTTGGCCGCACAATCCTGATTGATCTGGACATGGGCACATCCAGTGTGCGCAACAGCATCGAAGTGCCGGTGACTTATGATCTCTATCACTTCTTCCGCAAGAATGTTCCACTTCAATCCTGCGTAACACCGCTAAATACTCTATTAGATCCACATCAGCGCTATAAGAATTTTGGATTTATTGCGTCACCCCGTGGCTTGATTGAAGATCTTATGAACTTCGATGAAGTTCAAAAATCACGTTTAATTCGAGCCATCAATTCACTGCAAGCTGATTACATTGTTTTGGATTTAAAAGCTGGAGTTGATGCCCGGGTTTTAGATTTCTTACCTCACGCAAACTCTGGTGTCATTGTGTTTACACCGTTAGTACCCTCTGCAATTTTTGCGGCATCGGAGATGGTGAAGCATTTGATTTTGCGGAAGCTGAAAGCGTTGTTCAACTTTGAATCGTTTTTACTTCGGAGCGGACTCACTCCGGTGCAAATTGCAAATTATGTTGATCACATTCAGCAAATGGAAGACGTTTATGAGTCGCGCGAAAAAAATTTGGAAGAATTCCTGACCATTTTGCAGAACGAAGTTGAAAACGAAACCGTTCTTGCAATGGTTGGCAATGTGATCCGCGACTTCAAAATCTTTTATGTGCTGAATCGTTTTAATAGCGTCACCGATAGTGTTGATAAAATAATTAAGCCTTTCACCCAATCCATTCATAATGGAATTTCACCGCATCTTAGAATGATCAATCTTGGTTGGATTGTTGAAGATGATCGTTTCCTGAAATCTGCCACTCAAAGAATTCCGCTGCTGCTTCAGCAGCCACACGAAGCCCAGAAGCCGGATGCGCAGAAACAAGAAACGGAGATGTTAAATAAATGGATGATGGAACTGAAGAAGGAATTTGCGCCGCTTCCAAAACCAGTTCGCAGTTCCGCTGTTTCAGTGGCAGTTCAAACAAGACAGCCGTATTCTAAAGACCCGCTAGAGCAGCAGTTAAATTTGCTGAAGGAAATGTTTCAAACCCAGGATCGCAAAGATTTCAAATTGAACTTTGAATACATCACCCAAAGAAGTCTGCAATTAATTAAGCGCGGCCGCTTTGATGATTTCGGCGATGTGAAGCTTTTTGCTACGCTTCAGGATCGCGCTGAAGCGATTGCCGCCAGGTGGCACTGATTTCAACACGAAGTCACGAAAACACGAATTTTCACAAATTTTTTAAAATAAATCTTCGTGAACTTTGTGCCTTCGTGGCTTCGTGTTGAAAAAAGGTTATGGGTTTTCGATTAGGCCGAATGAAGTTTCGTTTGAAGCAATATCGTTGAATCGTTGCAGCCCTAATTCAAGCAATCGATCAAGAAGTGCAGGAAAAGAAAGGCCTGTAATTTCCCACAGTTTTGGATACATGCTGATGTTTGTAAATCCCGGAATGGTATTGATTTCATTCAAATAAAACTTGCCGGTGCCATGTTCCAAAAATAAATCAACGCGTCCCATTCCGGAGCATCCGATGGCATGAAATGCGCGGATGGATAAAGTTTGCACTGTCCGGATTTGATCACGACTCAGCTTGGCTGGCAAATGTAGTTCAGTAGAGTCTTCAACATACTTTGCAACATAATCATAAAATTCGCGCTTCGGAACAATTTCCCCAGGTTGTGATGCTTCCGCAACTTCATTTCCCAAAACTGAACATTCAATTTCGCGCGCATGAATTCCTTGTTCGATAATTAATTTGGAATCGTAACGTGAGGCATCTTTCAATGCTTCACCAAGTTCTTCACGCTTTTGTGCTTTTGAAATTCCAACACTCGACCCGAGATTTGCCGGTTTTACAAACACCGGATATTTAAGATTTTGTTCAATCTGCCTGATGCATTCCGCAGCTGAGTCTTTCCAGCGATTTCTGTAGAACCAAACATAAGGTGCAACCGGTAGATCATTTTGTGCAAACAGCGCTTTCATAATTACTTTGTCCATTCCGGCAGCTGATGCAGCCACGCCTGCACCAACATAGGGAATACCTGCGCTTTCCAGTAATCCTTGAATGATTCCATCTTCACCAAAAGTGCCATGCAAAATTGGAAAAGCGATGTCGATTTGAAGTTGAGCTTTTGATGTATAAAGTGCGGAACCTTCGATTCCGGGGTGTATGAAAATCCGTTCTTTCAAATGATCTTTGTCAAAAATTAATGTTTCGGATGTGTCATCAGTGCGCCACCAAAGTCCTTTTTTATCGATGAAAACCGGCAACACACTGTGTGTCTTTCTCAACACAGCATGAATCGAGCGCGCTGACCGGATCGAAATTTCATGTTCTCCGGACCGTCCACCAAACAACAACGCAATCCTTAGCTTTTTCATTTTAATAGTCCCCTAGATACTAACCGCAAGTCTGATGCCAATGGATAACGATGCAGGATTCAAGATACAAGATCCACGGCGGTTAATTAAGTTTGTTCCCGCCTTGCATCTTGTATCTTGCATCTTGGATCCCTTTTCATCCTTCCTGGTAATATCCCATGCGCCGAAATTTTTCATATCTAATATGAGTTCTATCGTTCCAGGGAAGCGATTGAATTTCCTTTAGATGTCGGCTCAAACTTTGTCGGAGCAGATTTGCTGATTCATCGTAATCTGCATGCGCGCCCCCCAGCGGTTCCTGGATAATTTCATCAATCAAACCGAGACCTCGTAAATCATTTGCAGTCAAATGTAAATTATGTGCCGCTTCTTCGGCTTTGCCAGCATCTTTCCAAAGTATTGATGCACAACCTTCCGGCGAGATGACGGAATAAATTGCATATTGCATCATCAAAATCCGATCACCGACACCTAATGCCAACGCACCTCCACTGCCGCCTTCTCCAATTACGATTGAAACGATAGGAACTTTTAATCGCGCCATTTCGCGCAAGTTCAAAGCGATTGCTTCTGATTGTCCACGTTCTTCTGCGCCGATTCCTGGATACGCACCCGGAGTATCAATGAATGTAACAACTGGTTTGTTATATTTTTCGGCAAGTTTCATTAGCCGCAGCGCTTTACGATATCCTTCCGGATTTGCCATTCCAAAATTTCTGTAAATCCGCTGTTTGCTATCTTTCCCTTTTTGATGACCGATTACCATAATCGTGTGATCATCAAAAGTCGCCATGCCTCCAACAATTGCATGATCATCCGCAAAACGCCGGTCACCATGGAGTTCCGTAAAATCCGGAATTATTCTTTGGAGGTAGTCCAGGGTGTGAGGACGTTGTGGATGGCGCGCCACCATCGTAATTTCCCAGGGATTCAAATTCGAATAAATTTCTCTTCTGAATCTGGCGAGTTTATCTTTGAGTTTATCGATCCGTTCTGCAGTTTCCGGACGATCAGAATAAATACTCAGCTGCTCGATCTCTTTTAAAAGATCTACAATTGGAGCTTCGAAGTTGTAGTTGCCCATATTGTGGAAAAATTCTAAATCCGAATACCGAAATCCGAAACAAATTCTTTAGATTTTTGAAATTTGGATTTGTTTAGGATTTCGGATTTAGGATTTCGAATTTGAAGCATAGCTTATTTTACCTCGATTGACCGTCGCAGCGTTTGCCACTCGACGCAATCGGGGCCAAGCAGCTGTTCTAAGGCAAATACAAAATCGCGCGAGGGCCGCACACGGAAGGTGGGAGCGGTTTGCAGATCAGCAACAAACTCCGGCTTCTTCAGTACAAAAGTTAAACTGCAATCGCCGCGATATTGCTCCACTATATTTCGGAGCCGCTCGATCTTATCGTTTTCCATTCCCGGAAGGTAAATGTGGACCTTCAGTTGCTGAGACAGATTTTCACGCGCTTCTTTCAATGGAATGATGTCGGAAGCGATCAAGCTGACGCTGTCTTCTTTCAAGTCCAATCGCCCTTTCAGGATCAACTCCGCTTCTTCTTCTATAAACATCATATTATTTTTGTAGAGTTCGGGAAATACAATGGTTTCAATCATCCCTGTTAAATCCTCAAGCTCTACATACGCCATAAAATCTCCCCTCCGGGTTCGTACTTGTTTAATATGGCCAACAATTCCACCGATCAAAACTTCTTTGCCATCCCATGTTGAATCGATCGAATCAATGGGTGTGGTGAATGTTTCCAGGATTTCACGATGTTTATGCAAAGGATGCCCGGAGATGTAAAAACCTAAGGCCTCTTTTTCGTGCACTAATTTTTCCTGCGGATCAAAATCTTCTGTTCCATAATTTACAGAGGCTGATGTTCCAATTTCAGCCGCATCAAATAATGAAGCTTGATTTGCATTCCGTTCTCTTCGAATGCTGTCTTCAAGAAGGCGATCGAGTTGGTCAATCATTCCTTTGCGTGGTGCTTTGAAACTATCCATTGCTCCTGATCGGATTAAACTTTCCATCACTCTTTTGTTTACGGCACGTGAATCTACACGTTCGTAAAAATCTTCAAGTGCGCTGAATCGTGATTCATTGCGAGCCTTAGTAATGGATTGAATTGCTGCCCCGCCGACATTTTTTACGGCAGCAAGTCCGAATCGAACTGCTTCTTGTTCAACGGTAAATTTTTCGCCGCTTTCATTAATATCCGGCGGCAAAATTTTAATGCCCATGATCCGGCACTCATTGAAGTACTTCACAATTTCCTGGCGCTTTTCAATCTGGCTGGATAAAAGTGCAGCAACAAACGGCAGCGGATAGTACGTTTTCAAGTAAGCAGTTTGATATGCAACCAGCGCATAAGCAGTGGAGTGCGATTTGTTGAATCCATATTGTGCAAATTTTTCCATTAAATCGAACAACTCTCCCGCTTTGCCTGAATCGATGTTTCTTTCCGCTGCGCCTTTCACAAATTTTGTGCGCTGGGCCTGCATCACATCCATCTTCTTTTTTCCCATCGCGCGGCGCAGCAGATCCGCTTCACCTAGACTAAACCCGCCAATTTTGCTGGCGATCTGCATAACCTGTTCTTGATAAACGATGATGCCGTATGTCTCTTTTAAAATCGGTTCTAATTCCGGAAGCAGGTATTGAATCTTGATCTTTCCATGTTTTCGGGCGATGCAATCTTCCAACATTTGCATCGGGCCCGGCCTGAACAACGCATTTAACATGATCAGATCTTCGAAGCGTTCCGGTTTGAATTTTCGCAGCAGGTTTTTCATGCCCGAACTTTCAAACTGGAACACACCATTCGTTTTTCCTTCGGTAAAAATCTGGTAGACCTTTGGATCATCGAGCGGAATATCAAGGATCTTGATTTCTTTGCCGGTAATTTCACGGATGATTTGCAAACAATCATCAATGATGGTGAATGTTGCGACACCAAGAAAATCCATTTTGAGCAGACCGAGCCGCTCCAAAATTTTCATGTCATATTGCGTGGTAATTACATCGTCTTTGCTGCGGAATAACGGAACTAATTCCATCAGTGGTTCCGGTGCAATCACCACACCACCAGCATGGATCGATGCATTACGAACCAGTCCTTCAAGTTTGCGGGCAGTTCCAATCCAATCCGAAACTTTTTCATCTTTCATCGCATCTTGAAGCTGCGTTGAATTGTGGATTGCAGATTCGAGTGTGATGTGAAGTTCGTTCGGAATCATTTTCGCGATGCGATCGGCTTGAGCGTACGGATATTCCATGGCGCGTCCAACATCGCGGGTCACTACGCGTGCCGCCAAAGTGTTGAAGGTAATAATCTGCGCAACGTTTTCACGTCCGTATCGTTGGGTAACATAATCAATGACTTCACCGCGGCGTCTGCCACAAAAATCGATATCGATATCAGGCATGCTGATGCGTTCCGGATTCAAAAATCGTTCGAAGATCAAATCATATTGAAGCGGATCGATGTCAGTAATCTGAAGGCAATATGCAACGAGTGAGCCGGCAGCAGAACCCCGTCCGGGCCCAACTGGAATGTCATGCTCTTTCGCATATTTAATGAAGTCCCAAACGATCATGAAGTATCCTTCAAACCCCATTTGCTTGATCATGTTGATTTCCATGATCAAACGCTGCTCATATTCCCAGAGCTGGTGCCGCAATCTACTTACAGCGCCGGTTTTTTCCCATTGAGATTTGCGGAATTCAAAACCGTCACGAGTGGTGTGTTCAAAATATTCGGAAAGTGTAAAGCCTTCCGGTACCGGGAATAATGGAAGATGATAGCCGGTGCTGCGTAAATCAATGTGACATCGCTTTCCAATTTCTGCAGCGGTCATTAATGCTTGCGGCAGATCTTTAAACACACGCGACATTTCTTCCGGCGATTTAATGTAAAAACCTTCCGATCCGAAACGCATCCTGTTTTGCTCATTGATGGTGCGGTTAGTTTGAATACATAACAGGATGTCATGTGCGCGATGGTCTTCTTTGTTGATGTAATGCGAATCATTGGTTGCAACTAATGGAATCTCCAATTTGGATGACATTTCCATCAACTGAGTGTTGATTCTGATTTGATCTTCAAGACCATGATCTTGAATTTCGAGAAAATAATTCCCGGAACCAAATATTTCCCGATATTCGCCCGCAACTTTCATGGCGTTCTTGGTGTTGCCTGCGAGCAGATTCACTGCAACTTCACCACTCAAACATGCACTAAGTACAATCAACCCCTTGCTGTGTTCCGCCAGTAGTTCTTTATCAACACGCGGTTTGTAGTAATAGCCTTCTAAGTTTGCTTTGGAAACAAGCTTCACCAGGTTGTGATAGCCTTCATTGTTTTCGGCAAGCACCACCAGGTGATAATTGTTTTCTTCGATATCAGTAGGTTTTCCGGTTTTATCGAATCTCGAAACCGGTGCAACATACATTTCGCAACCGATGATCGGTTTAATTCCTTTTTTGATTGCCTGATCATGAAACTCAACAGCGCCGAACATATTGCCGTGATCTGTAATTGCAACGGAAGTCATTCCCAGCGCAGAAACTTTATCAATCAGCCGTTCAATTTTGCAGGCGCCATCTAGCAAACTGTAATCAGAATGAAGATGCAGGTGTGTAAAATCCACAATCTATCTCCGTGTTTTTGTGGTTAATTTTTATTCCCATTCGATCGTACCGGGTGGTTTTGATGTTATGTCATAAACCACGCGGTTGATCCCGGGAATTTCGTTTACGATTCTGCTTGAAATTGTTGCCAGTACATCATACGGCAATCGTACCCAATCTGCAGTCATTCCATCCTGGCTATGAACTGCACGCAGAGCCGCCACTTCGCTATATGTGCGATTGTCACCCATTACTCCAACACTTCGCACTGGAAGTAAAACAGCAAATGATTGCCACAAATTTCGATACAAACCAGCTTTCACAATTTCATCTTTTACGATTGCGTCCGCTTTGCGTAATAAATCCAATCGCTCTTTGGTAATTGTACCCAAACATCGCACCGCTAAACCTGGACCAGGGAACGGCTGGCGGTACAAAATTTCTTCCGATAAATTCAATTCTGCACCAATTCGGCGAACTTCATCTTTAAAGATTTCGCGAAATGGTTCGATCAATTCCAGCTTCATCGTCTTGATTACATCGATCAGGTTATGATGCGTCTTGATCACCTGGGCAGTGCCGCGCCAGCCGCCGCTTTCAATTACGTCAGGATACAAAGTACCTTGAGCCAGGTAATGGATGTCTTCGAGTTGTGAAGCAATCTGTTCAAAAATTTCTACGAAGGCCCTGCCGATAATTTTTCGTTTGTCTTCCGGATTCTCAACATTCTTCAATCGTGATAAGAAATAATCGGATGCATCATGATAACGAACATTTAATCCGGAATTACGTAACCGATTGGTTACCTGTTCTCCTTCATTTAAACGGAGCAAGCCGTTATCGATAAAAACCGGAACCAGGGCATTACCGACCGCTTTTTGCAACAAGAAGGCCATGACGGTGCTATCAACTCCGCCGCTCAATGCGCAAAGGATTCTGCCTTTGGTAACTTTTTTCCGCACAGATTCGCAGGTCTCTTCGATAAATGAAGCAGGAGTCCAATCGCCTTTGCATTTGCATATTTCAAACGCAAAATTTCGCAAAATTTCTTTACCATGCTCCGTATGAATTACTTCCGGATGAAATTGGATACCATAAAGAATTCCATGGTCGTCACGGAAAGCTGCAATTGGAGAATTTGTGGTGACGGCGATTGACTGAAATCCGGGCGGACACTCTAAAATGCGATCACCATGGTTCATCCAAACATTTTGCTGCGGATCTAAATCGCGAAACAGAGGATCATTTTTCACTTCAATCTTGGCCGGGCCATATTCTTTTCGTTCCGCGCCCGCAACTTTTCCGCCGAGTTGATAAGCAATCAATTGCATCCCATAACAAATTCCAAGCACAGGAATTTCCATTTTCAGCAGCGACGCATCGCTGTGAAATGCGCCGGTTTCATAAACAGAAGCTGGCCCTCCGGACAAAACGAGCCCTTTGGCATTATGGTCGCGGATTTCTTGCTCAGTTATGGTATGAGGCACAATTTCAGAATAAACGTTCAATTCACGAATGCGGCGGGCAATCAGCTGAGTGTATTGCCCCCCAAAGTCGAGAACCAGGATGGATTCCTTTTTCATAAAAGTTACGTAATTATATTAATTAATATCAAAAATTAAAAATAAAAGATAAAAAATTAGGAGATCTCATTTTTGATTTTTTATTCTTAATTTTTTATTTTGGAAATATGGAATTAACTACGGAGCAGAAGAAAGAAATCTACGAAAATGGCTTTGTAGTTTTGCCGAATTTGATCGAGCAGAAAAAGATAAATGTCTGCTTGCGAGCGATCAACCATTCGATCGGGCAGGGGATGAATAAGAAAGATATCGATCAATTCCGCGCTCTTTCATTTTGCCCGGAGCTGTTAGGCAAGCCGCCGATTCTGGATCTCCTGTACGAAACTCCAATAATGACGCTGGCGGAATCTGTAATTGGAAAAGGGAATGTGAAGATTTGGGGCGGTGGACAAATTGCGTTGCGTTTTCCAGTGATGGAAGAGCCTAAGGCGATGTATCCGCACATTGATGGGATGTCCTATCCCGGTAATAAAATTGCTAAAGGTACAATTCATTCGTTTACGATGCTGGTTGGAATTTTTTTGAGTGATATCCCCAATCAGTATTGGGGAAATTTCACTCCCTGGCCTGGTTCGCATCGAATTCTGGAAGCTTACTTTCAAAAGCACGGACATGAAGTGCTGTTTAAAGGCTTTCCAAACGTAGATTTAGGTGAACCTTTTCAAATTACAGGGAACACGGGCGATGTGATTCTTTGCCATTATCAACTTGCGCATACGGTAGCGATTAATGTTTCGCCGTATGTTCGGTATGCAGTTTTCTTCCGGATGCGGCATGTGAATCACGAAAACAATAGTCCGAAAGTGTTTACCGATATGTGGATGGAGTGGCCTGGGATTCTTTCTTAGCAACTGTGGCATGAGTTGATGGATCCAAATCCAGAGTTGCAGGTCTGGTAATTCGCGGACGCGGACGCCATGCAAAGATTTTTTTCCAGAACTTTTGTTCACTGGCATCATCAAACAACGAATACGCCACCGGTGTCACAATCAAAGTAAGCAGAAGGCACAGAGATTGCCCTCCGATTACCACAATCGCGATAGCACGTCTTTCTTCGGCTCCTGGTCCTGTTCCTAATGCCAGCGGAAGCATCCCTGCCACCAGAGCTAATGTAGTCATTAAGATTGGACGTAATCTGTCACGATTAGCTTGAATAATTGCTGTCTCCCGCTCCATTCCTTTTTTCCGAAGCTGATTCATGTGATCAATTTGTAAAATCGCATTCTTCTTTACTACACCAAATAAAACCAGAATTCCCAGTGCTGAATAAAGGTTCAGTGTGTTCCCGGTAATTAACAATGAGAATAGAGCAAATGGAATTGAAAGCGGCAATGAAAGTAAGATGGTCAAAGGATGGACTGTACTCTCGAATTGCGAAGCCAGAATCATGTACATGAATATGATGGACAGCATAAAAGCCCATATAAATTCAGTAAATGTGCGTTCCAATTCTCGGCCACGTCCGGAAACGTAGGTGGTATATGCAGAAGGGAGATTCATCTTGTCAGTTTCTTCCCGCAAAGCTTGAAGACGATCGGCAAGAGCGTAACCTGGTGCAACTGAAGCACGAAGGCTTACTTGCCGCTGGCGGTCCAATCGATCGATTCGCGACGCGGAATCTGCACGCACAATCGAAACAACATTATCTAAACGTACCAGACCACCACCACGCCGGGGTACGTAAAGTTGGGAAATCTCATTCTCATTTTGTCGATCGCGTAAGTTAAGCCTGAGTTGAACATCATAATTTTCATTGATTGATGCATCATAAAACCTTGATACTTCGTCATCTCCTCCTACCATGATCCGTAACGCAGTCGCAATATCAGAAGTATCAACACCTAAATCGGCAGCACGCGCGCGATCAATTTCAACCCGTAATTCCGGCTTGTCCAACTTTAATGTAGTGTCAGCATCAACAATTCCGAGTTCTGGCGCTTTTTGCCGAAGTTGATCAGCGTACTTGGCCAACGTTTCTAGATCGGGCCCTTTCAAAACATAATCAATATCATAATTACCTCCGCCAATATTAAACGAAGGAGCATTACGCACTGAACACCTTAATTCTTTGTACTTTTTCAGTTTATTTCTGACTTCCTTCATAACATCGGCTTGGGAATAATTATTTTGAAAAGCTTTCCACGGTCGCAAAGTAATTGTGTCTTTCAGAAAACGTCCGATACTAAAAATGCGTTCTTCATGTGGTGCAATACGAACGTAAGCGCGACCGTTATTGACATTTCCTAGGAAACTTCCACCAGCAGCGCTTAACACTAATCTGACTCCGCGCACCGATCCAAGATCTTTTTCGATCAGCCGCATTGCATCATCCATCGCTCCTAAGCTCGCGCCTTCCGGAGCTGTAACGTTGATATCAAATTCTGCTTCATCAACATCACTGGGAATGTAATCTTGCTTCACAGCTTTATATAAAGGAATTGAGGAGAGGATTACGCCAATTGCAATGATTGCAACTAACTTCCGGCGTTGTAAGGCGATACCTAATAGATTGGTGTATTTGGTATCTAACCAGGCGTAAAAACCAGTTCTGCTCTGTGCTTCATGATCAACATCTTCTGAGCGCAGCAATCGTGCGCTCATCATCGGTGTCAATGTAAAAGAAACAAGTAAACTTACCAATACCGCAACGGCGGCCGTGATCCCGAATTGGAATAAGAAGCGTCCGGAAATGCTGGACATAAATGACACCGGAACGAAGATAACAACAAGACTGAAAGTTGTTGCCATGACTGCGAGTCCGATTTCAGCAGTTGCTTCTCTGGCCGCATCAAATGGAGTCATCTTCTTTTCTTCAACAAATCGGAAGATGTTTTCAAGTACAACGATGGCATCATCAATAACAATTCCCACCATCAATACCAGCGCAAGCATGGTTACGCTATTGAGAGTAAAGTTTAATGCCCACATCATTCCAAACGTTGAAATTACGGAAGCTGGAATTGCAATCGCCGCAATTAAAGTTGATCGCCAGTTGCGCATGAAAAACAAAACAACCAGACTTGCAAAAATACTTCCCAAAATCAGGTGAAGATTGATTTCATGCAATGCGGAATAGATATAACGAGATTGATCGCGAATAACTTCCAACTTCACATCAGACGGAATCTGGGCGCGAATTTTTTGGATGTTTGCTTTACATGCTTCAATCGTTGCAATTGTATTTGCGCCGGATTGTCTGCGCACTTCTAAACTAACTGCAGGAACTCCGTTCAACCGCGAAACTGATCTCTGCTCTTTAGTTCCATCTTCAGACCAGCCGATATCTTGAACTCTAACCGGAGCACCGTTAATCGTTGCAATCACCAGTTCGTTGAACGCTTGTGGATCTTCGATACGACCCATGGTTCGCAGTACTTCTTCACGTTCATGGCCGGTGACATTTCCGCCTGGCAAGTCAGCATTTTGTCGTTGCAGTGCTGTGCGAACGGAAGTGATTGGGATTTGATATGCAGCAAGACGATCGGCATCCACCCACACATTGATGGCACGTTCCAATCCACCAACGATCTCCACTTCACCAACCCCTGAAGATCGTTCTAATTGCAATTTCACAATCTTGTCAGCAATTTCTGTGAGCTCTCGAATCGGGCGATCTCCGGATAAAGCAACAGTGATTACAGGCGTAGAATCATTGTCATTTTTGAATACCGTGGGAGGCTCAGTGTCTTCCGGCAAATCGCCTTGAATTGCAGAAACACGATCACGAATATCCTGAGCAGCATCATCAATATTACGGTTTAGATTAAAAGTGGCGATTACAAATGAAGAACCTGGACCCGATACCGAGCGCAAGCTATCGATACCTTCTACGGTATTCACAGCCTCTTCAATGCGCTGAGAAACTTGCGACTCAATTTCCTCAGGTGAGGCACCGGGCAGAGTAGTTCTCACCAGTACTGTCGGCAAATCAACGGACGGAAATCGATCAACACCCAGCCGGAAATAACTTGCGGCACCGACAACTACCAATGCCAGAATGATCATGCTGGCAAACACAGGGCGCCTGATACAAATTTCAGCTAATTTTTGCATGGGATGTTAAGTTACAGGGTTAACTGTTTCGCCGCCTACCAGATTTCCAGGTTCAACGACAATTGTTTCCCCGGCTTTTATGCCTTCCAAAATTTCTATTTGATCCTTCGTTTGACGTCCGGTACGAACACGCTTTTCCAACGTCTGATTATTTTCAACTACGATTACCTTATCGAGACCGGCGAAAGTTACGATTGCAGATTTCGGCACAAGTACTGCAGGCTGTTCCGACGCAACAACGACTTCTGCTTTTGCAAATGAGCCTGGCCGAAGTAATCCTTGTTCATTCGGAATTTCTGCTTCAATCATTAAAGTACGATTGTCAGTTGTAAGTGCTGGACTCAAGCGGGCTACTTTTCCGTAATAACGATTCTGATCTCCTTCAACAATGACCTGAACAGTCTGACCTTTTTTTACAGATAATGCCTCACGTTCCGGCACTGCAAGTTTTAATCGGAGCGGATGAACTCGAACGATCGTAAGTGCCGGTTCACCCGACGCTAAATATTGTCCTGGAGAAATATGACGTACCTGAACCGAGCCATCGATTGGTGATGTCAGAACTGAGTCCGAAAGTTGTTTACGCGCGATTTCAAGTTCAGCCTTGCGTTGATACAACAACGCTTGTCGATTGCTGACTTCATCAATCGCATCTTGAAAGCGAGCTTCTGCTACGCGATACGCTGCAATTGCATCATCATATTGAGATCGTGAAATCAGACCTTGATTCCAGAGTTCTGTCATCCGATCCTGAGTTGATTTCGCCTGTTCTAACTGCGCTTCCGCTTGACGCACAACTCCAGTGTCTTTCGGATTCACTTGCGCATTGGAATCCTTGTCTTCGTTTTGTAAACTCAGTCTTGCGCGCGCCTGTTCTAATGCTGCTTCAGATTGCTGCACTCGCAGCTCGAAATCGGTGGGTTCCAATTTAACAAGAGGCTGTCCTTTGCGAACACGGCTTCCAAGGTCGACGTAAATATCTCGAACCCGGCCGGTGACTTTCAGGCTTAGAACGACTTCCTCTTCGGCAGCCAATGTGCCGCTAACGCCTACAGTTCGCGCTAATTTGCCTTCCTCAGCTCGGGCCACATGCACGGTTCTAACTTTCTTTTCATTTTCACGGCTCTTTGCGGAGGTATCCGATTGGCAAGATGCGCAAAGGAGTAACAAGGCAAAAAGACCGGAAAGGCCGATCCAAAATCTCATTTTCATCTCTTAAATTAGCTAATAAACGAAATTTACGCAAACAATAATAATGGTATGGATTCCACGATAAACTATATGCTCAAATGAGTAATTCGATTGAACTTCCCGGCGACAAATCGTTATCACATCGCATAGCAATGCTGGCTGCTTTAGCCGATAACGCCTGCACTTTCACAAACTTTAATAGCGGCGCTGATTGTTACTCAACGCTGACATGCTTGCAAGCATTAGGCGCAGACGCAAGCACCACCGGAGTTCGCCCGCATCAATTGCATCCGCCAATCGAGCCGCTCGATTGCGGCAATTCCGGCTCAACAATCCGAATGCTCACAGGACTTCTAGCCGGACAGCAGATTCCGGCCACTTTAGTTGGCGATCCATCATTGATGAAACGTCCGATGAAACGGATTGCTGAGCCGCTGCGTGAAATGGGTGCGATTGTTGAATTACGAAACGATGAATTTGCACCGATAGAGTTAAAGGAAGGAACAAAACACGGTATTGAATATACGTCGCCGGTTAGCAGTGCTCAGATAAAAACTGCAGTGTTGTTCGCAGGATTGAAATTTGCAAACACGCGAGTGGTTGAGCCGTCGCCATCACGCGATCACACTGAGCGTCTTTTTGAACATTTGCAAATTGAACCAGGTCCATCAGTTAAAATTCCCGCATTTTCATACATGGTTCCCGGTGATCCATCTTCTGCTGCATTTTTGATTGTTGCTGCGTTGCTCAACCAGGCAGAGGTTCTGTTCAGAAATATTTTGTTGAATCAACATCGTATCGGTTTTCTGCGTGTGCTTGAAAGAGCCGGTGCGTCCGTAAAAATTGTTGAAGAATGGATTCAGCAAAATGAACTTGTTGGCGATATTCAAGTTCATACCGGTGGTATTAAAGAGCCGATCACAATTCAGGCCGAAGAAGTTTCTGGTTTGATCGATGAAATTCCTGCATTAACTGTTGCCGGTATGATGCATGGAATTGAAGTTCATGGTGCGAAAGAACTTCGCTTTAAAGAATCTGATCGTATTAAAGCAATGACATCGAACCTTCGCTTACTCGGATTGGAAGTGGATGAATGGGACGATGGTTATCACGTTCATCCTGGAAAAACCAGATCAACAAGTTTGCGAACTTATGGTGATCATCGGATTGCAATGGCTTTTTCAGCAGCAGGATTTGCTGTTGATGATCCGGAGTGCGCAACAATCAGCTTCCCCGAATTCTACGATTTGTTAAATGGAATTTTGTAGCATTTGCAAAATTTCGTTTGCAACTTGCTCAACATCGCGCGTTCCATCAACCTGGAAATGCGCAGCCTCATAAATCAATTCACGATCATCATAAAGTTGTTTAGCATTGCGCCATAACGGTCGGGATGTTTCAGCACCGATGCGTGTTACAAGTGTATGGAATGGAACTTTCAGATAAACAACTTTGCCATTGTTCAGCATCCAGTCACGGTTGTAAATAAAACAACCGCCGCCAGTAGAAATTACCGCTGGATCCTTATTGATACTGCGAAGAATTTCAGATTCACGTTTGCGGAATTCTGATTCGCCGCCAGTTTCAAAAATCGATTCAATTGTTTCCCCGGAGGTGTGTTCGATCTGATAATCAAGATCAATAAATTCGCAGCCCAATTTTTGGGCAAGAGCTCTTCCTACCAGTGTTTTTCCAGCACCCATAAAGCCGGTTAAGAAGATGCGCATTTAAGTCTCTGCTTCCTGCTTGCGGTATCTTCGCCCTTTCCAGTGATTCCCACCCCGTAAATAATAACTAAGCATTGAATTCAACATAATCAATCCATACAACGCGGTAGTTATCGGGAAGCTGAAAAAATAAAGGGGAGATACTTTGAAGAAAAGATTCGATCGAATTTGAACTGCTGCCATTACAAGCAATGGAAAGGCACACAATAGCGCAATTAATTTCCAACCAAACAAAACAGAAAGTAACGCAAGAATTGCCGGACCAACAATTAATAGATAACTTCCTGCAATTGCTGAGCACATTCTGAGCGGACTGTAATTGCTTCCTTCAAATGCATGACGGCTCAATCCATCCCAGAGTCCGGCAAAACTGTCATACATCGGTGTTATTAACAAATCAGATTGCGGAACAAAGGTTTTAATTTTGTAACCTTCAGATTTATACATTTCAGCCAATCGCACATCTTCTGCCATGGATTCGCGAACACGGTGATATCCATTTTCATGCCTGAAGATCAGCGTCTTGGTCAAAATGAATCCGCCAGCCGCAAGTGCAGTTGATTGTTTTGGATCATTGGATTGATGAAGCGGGCGCACCATGTTCAAAATGATTGCAAATCCGGGAAGAACGATGCGGCTCCAAATAGTATTGCATTGCATATGAGGAACGATCGATAAGAAATCGAGTTTTTGTTTTTGAGCAGTGGCCACAGCAAACCTCAATGTGGATGGATGAAAATAAATGTCTGCATCAGTAAACAACAACCAGTTTCCTTTTGCATACGCAGCACCTTGCTGATTTGCCCATGCTTTACCGCGCCAATCACCAGGTAACTCAACGCTGCGTACAACGCGCAAACGTGAATCTTTTTCCGCCAGGGCAGATGCAATTTCAAATGTTTGATCTTCGCTGTGATCGTCAACCAGGATGATTTCGAAATCGGGATAATCTTGATTCAACAAAGATTGAAGGGATTGAGCAACAATGCGGCTTTCATTTCGTGCCGGAACAATAATACTAACTTTCGGTGTTGAAACTGGATCGATGTCTTCGCGCAAGTATTCAATCTTGCGGAGTCCGACATAAGCTTGAATCAAAAATGCGAGCCAAAATAAATTGCTGACCGCCAAATAAATGAGTAAGACCTTTTGCCACACATCCCCAATTATAAGGCCTTAAATTTGCAGGATAGATTGCACCGCAATAATGCACCCAAGAATGGTAATCACCAGACTGGAGACAACTGGAAGAGCATATCGGATTGAGCCGCGAGGTTGAAACTTTTGAGACCATTTTGATGCATAAAGCAGCAGCAATCCGATGGATGTCAGAACGGCGGCCAGACCAAGGCTGAACGCAATGATCAAAATCAAACCGAAGCCGACACGATGCAATGAGATTGCGCTCAGCAATACAACCAGCGCTGAAGGGCAAGGCAATGCGCCTCCGCTGATGCCCACGGATAACAAACTCTTCCATGTGATTTTTCCGGTTTCGGGATCAACAGGTAAGTGGGAATGCCCGTGGTCATGATGATGATCATGTTCATGATGATTGTGATCATCGTGATGTTGATGATGACCGTGATGATCATGCGAGTGATCGTGATCATGATGGTGGTGATGATGTGAAGTGCCATTAGATTTCATCATTTTGAAACGTTTGTAAAAGAGCCGCGATCCGATCAGCACAATACTTAGCCCTGACAAAAATCCGAGCCATGGATACAGCGTATTAGGCAAAATGTATTTTGAACCGAACAATGTGATCAAACCCAGCGCAAACACTCCGATGGTGTGCGTAAGGGTAACAACTGCTCCAAGGAATAGCGCATGAAGCGCAGTTCCGCGGCTTCCAACTAAATAGCCAGCAACAATCGCTTTCCCATGTCCGGGCGAAAGCGCATGCATCGCTCCCAGAAAAAAGGCAATGATCAGCGAAATGAAAATTACGTCCGATGTCAGGTTTTTTGTGGTGATGAGCTTTGCCAATTTATCATTGCGAAGTGTTCCTGGCCGTACATTTTCGCCCGATGCACTTTGAAAATCTGATGATGTTTGTTGTTTCGCCGCGAACAGTGGATTTCCAAAATTGAAACTTAATTTCATTTCTTGCGGCATCACTGTAGTGGCATCAGTTGGATATTTTGATAACCCTTTGCTGCGATCGATGTAAGAATTTGATGGAAGATTGACTGATCCAAATCCGGAATCCCGTTTGATGACAATTTCGCGCCACCCGCTTCGTTCCAAAAAATTCTGATCTTGAAATTCCAGGTGATTCGAATTTGTAATGATCGATTCAGGCACCTCAGCGAAATACGTACAATGGATAACAAAGGTGGGAAGATCACCGGCACCTGGTCTAATTTCTAACCATCTATTTTGTATTTTGAAGGTTAGATTCTTGTGATTGATTTGCACCTTCAAATTCGGCAATAGCTGGTTAGAAATGCGTTCGGCAAATCGCACCTTTTCTTGATTAGAAATCTTTGAATTGTGATCTGTATCCAAAAATTCCATCTCCTGGTACGACGGAATTTCCGCCATATCGACAATGTGAGTTAAAAGAATTCCATCCTTTATATATTCCAGGCGTGAATAATGGCTGATCGAAAAATTTCCCATGGGATGGGCTTCGACAACTCGTACGAACAAGATTGCGATCAGCATCAGAAATATCCGTGAATGTCTCATGTCAATTACGATACGAATCGAAGCGCTGCTATGGATTTACTGATCATCCATATTTAATTTTTTTTCGTAATTAAATGTGACATCGATCGTGGCACTTTCATTCAAAAGTGCTAGCATTAAAAAACGAGCAAAACATGCACATTCCAGACGGATATCTATCACCAGCCACGGCAGGAACCTTGTATGCTGCGGTTCTGCCATTCTGGATTTCGGCAAGCAGGAAGGTGAAATCCGTTTTCCGCAATAAAACCCTACCGCTGATGGCATTGATGTCTGCCTTTTGCTTTGTAATTCAGATGCTGAACATCCCGCTGCCCGGTGGTACTACCGGGCATGCAGTGGGTGCCGGCTTGACTGCATTGCTCTTAGGTGTCTGGCCATCCGTGATATCAGTTTCGATCGCGTTAACAATTCAAGCACTGTTTTTTGGAGATGGCGGAATCACTGCACTCGGTGCTAATTGTTTTAACATGGCCGTCGTCCAGGTTTTTGTTACCTACTATCTTTACCGCCTGATTCCGGGCAAACGTCCGCTGGCTGCAGCGATTGCGGCATATGTTGGTGTGAATGCTGCGGCGATGTTCACCGCGGTCGAACTTGGTATACAACCATTGATTGCACACCGGCCTGATGGCACACCGTTATATGCTCCGTATCCACTTTCAGTAACAGTGCCTGCAATGTTGATCGGTCATTTGATCGCTGGTTTTGCGGAAGCAGCGGTTACCGCGGCCGGGATAGCTTATGTCACGAAATCTGCGCCGGAATTAATTTCGCAGTC